>Ga0070696_100000458_pt1 | contig 25550 bp, 17 predicted proteins | sample KBSK1253metaG_FD_65474 | JGI IMG/M metagenome (GOLD analysis project Ga0070696, IMG submission 65474) | Corn, switchgrass and miscanthus rhizosphere microbial communities from Kellogg Biological Station, Michigan, USA - KBS K1-25-3 metaG | ecosystem: Host-associated > Plants > Roots >... | reverse complement strand
CTTCTCAATTTGTTCGGCGTGCTTGCGATGAATCGATCGTCGTTTCCGGCGAGTGATTCCCGCGTATAAGACATCTCGAACAACTCCGCTCGAGAATGTCAGCCGGTCGCCGCGCGATTCACGCTCTTCCTCAATGAGGCCGTCCTCCACAAGCTTGTCAATCGCCCCTTCGACATCCGCTTTGTCACCCGCCAGCACCTCGAGATCGCGAAAGTCAAAAGTCTTGCCGATCACAGACGCGATCGAAAGGATCTCTCTCAACTCCTCAGGCAATCGCTCGATACGTTTTTCGACCGCTTGTTGAATGGTCGCGGGCATAGCATCCGTGGAGAGGCCGGCTTCTGCCGGAAGACTCCACGCGCCGGTGTTGTCCTGCGCTATGCCACCCGAATCAAGCAGCGAACGGACGAGCTCCTTTGTGAAAAAGGGATTGCCTTCAGTCCCGTCGTACAAACGCTCAACGAGGCTCGCAGTGAGTTCAGGACCGCCGATGAGTGTTTCCAAAAAGTGCCGGTGCTCAGACGACGAGAGAGGTCCGAGCGTGATCGCCGCGTAGCGCCGGTCGCCCCGAAAGCTATCCAACATTTTGGCGAGCGGGTGCCGATTCTCTACTTCGGACGATCGATACGTCCCGATGATTAGCGTAGGAGTGGGTCCCAGACGGCGGACAATGTACTGGAGCGCTTCGATTGAAACTTCCGCTGCGTGGAGGTCTTCTAGAAAAAGCACCAGTGGTTTTCCGGCGGCGATCCGGATAAGAGTTCGCGCGAGCAACTCGAAAATTTGAGTGCGGTTTTCAGGCGCCTGTGCTTCGCTCGTTCTTGCGATCTTGGATTCTCCGGTTGCGGCTGATCGAATGTCACTGATCTCGGAAAGCATTGGAAACAGGGAAACCAGATCACCGGCGAGGTCCGAAAAGTCAGGTACCGGTCCGGTCGTTGAGCTTCCCTTCACAAAGTGTTCCTGGATAGCCTCGCAGAAACCCTGGTAGGGGAACGACCCGTCCTGTTCCGCCGAGCGTCCGTGCAGGACAGGGATCTTGCGCGCCTTCGCAAGGTTCTCGAGTTCATCCAGCAGCCGGGACTTTCCGATTCCCGGTTCCCCGCCGACGGCGACGAATTGGCACTCACCCGCAACGGCTGCATTGAGTCTTTGCTGCAGCTCGGCCAATTCTTTGTTGCGGCCGACGAATGGAGAAAGCGCGGGTCGCGGAATCATCAGCATTCGCGTCATCGCGACCGACTTTGCGAAATCGCTATCGCGAAGCCGCGATCGAAACCGACGGAGTGCTTCCGCGATCTCGCCGCCTTTTTGCGGACGCTTCGCCGGGTCCTTGTCGATGCAACCGAGAATGATCTTCTCGAGTTCCGGGTCGACCTCTGCGCCGAGCAAACGAGGCTGCTGTGGAATCTCGTGAACGATTCGATAGAGAATCGATTGTATTTCGCCAGAGAACGGCGGCTCACCTACCAGGCACTCGTAGAGCACGGTGCCCAACGAATAGATGTCCGAGCGTCCATCGATGACGCCGGCAGTCACTTGCTCGGGGCTCAAGTAGGCCATCGTGCCTATCAGAGTTCCGGTCTTGGTTATCCGGCTTTCGGTGGCTCCGCGGGCCAGGCCGAAATCCATTATGCGAATCCTGATCTTGCCGCCGTCCTCGCGCGTCACCATTATGTTTTCCGGCTTGATGTCGCGGTGGACCACGCCTCGCGAGTGACTGTATTCGAGCGCGTCGGCCACCTGGACTCCGAGGTCGAGCACGTCGCCCAGCAGCAGCGAGCGATCTCGAATAAAGCCGCGCAGGTTGGTCCCTTGCACGACCGGCATCACAAAGAACAGCGCGCCTTCATGCTGGCCGAAATCGTAGATCGAGACGATCGCCGGATGATCCATCTGCGCGACCAACTGGGCCTCTCGCTGGAATCGCTGCTCGGTCTCGGGGCTTAAGAGCGTCGGGGGAATGAGCTTGATTGCTACGTCGCGGTTGAGAAGCGGATCGTGAGCTCGATAAACAACGCCCATGCCCCCGCGTCCCAGCTCGGCCGCGATTTCATACCTGTTTGATAATTTGTTTCCGATCATAGAAGTGCGTTCCGGACTTAAGAGTCTCGGGATGATTTACTAGGGGAAGCGGGGTCCCTTTTGAAGCGACCAACGTAACGGCGGCGAGATTGCTGGCGGGTGAGCGAGCATCCTTCCGAATCAGGATGCTGCCGAGCGTCCTCACCGAATGGGCCTTAGCCGAACATTACGGTCAATTCGCGGCCGAAGCTGAACTGCGGGCGACGGCGCTGCTTCAGCGCTTTGGTTCCCGTTTGCGAAAGTGAGGTCACCAGTATTGGCATCGCGATCGTCGGGTCGCATAACACCGAGACGTGTTTTGCATCCTTCGCGACTCGACCCCAGGTTTGAGCTTCTTCGAAACTCCGTCCGGAGGTGGCGCTGCTTTCCGGAAGATCGAGCCCGATCTGCAATGCGTACTTGTGCCCTCGCATTGTCTGCTTGATTATCGACGCGGTGACTTCGGTCTGTTGCACAAAGCTTTTTGGCGGACCTCCGCCAAAAAGCACGACCGAAGTATTCACCGACCTGGCCATGATTTGAGCAGCTTCGACGACGTCCTGAATGATATCGAATTGAAACGGATTCTTTCGATTGACGCGCGACGTTGCTATACCGACGGCGATGGCTGAATCGGCAACGCCCGGGCAGAAGATCGGCACTTTCGCTTTGTACGCCGATGTTAGAATTCCGTCCTCGGTCGCTATTTCAGCCAGCTCGCGGCCAAGCAAATGAAGGAACTCGCGAGTCGAGTAGGGCCGGGAATGATCGACGGTATTCGCGAAGTTGCCGACCCACTCGTCGGCTTCCCGATACTCGTGCTCGCTTGCAAGCGTGTCGTAGAAGCGCCCAACCTGAGCTTCCTGAAGCTCCTCGTCTGTCGCGTCCGAAGGCGCCTGATAGTGATAACGTCCGAGCGTTTCGTGCAAATCATGAAACAGATTTGCGCCGGTTGAAACGACCACGTCGACGAAGTGGTTCTTGATGAGATAAGAAATGAGCCGCCGCATTCCGGCAGCTACGAGCGCGCCGCTCAATCCCATCAGGACCGTCGAGTTATCCTCGAGCATCTCGAGCCACAGATTGTGCGCATCCGCGAGCGCGCGCGCCTGAAACCCGGCGCCTTCCATCTTCTGGAGGATGCCGGCCACTGAGCGGTCGCGGTCGATTTGAATCGGGCGAGTCGGAGCTGTCAGGTACTTTGTGCTTTTTTGCTTTCTTATCATTGAGGCTCTGTCCTTTGTCATTCGTCAGTGGTCATTGGTCGCGGTGCCCTTTCTCGCTCACGAAGGACAAATGACCAATGACAAATGACTATTCGAGATATGTATACCGGTTGATGTCTGATTGGTAATCCTTCAACAGCGCGGCGCCGTCCTCTTCGCCGAGGAACCCACCCGCAACGCGAGCCTTTATCATCCGCTGCATGCTGTCCCAAGCCTGGCCCTTGTCATAACGGGCTGCGGTCAGCATGTCGCCGATGCGGCTTCCCTGAACAATTTTCTTGATGTGATAGCGGCCTTCGGTGTCGATGATGACGTGCGCTTCGTGCGGGCGGCCGAACAGATTGTGATTGCTGCCCATGACCTCCTGGTATGCGCCTACCAGGAATATCGCGATGTAGTATGGATCGCCGGTGAACGGGTGAAGCTCGAGAACTTCCTTGACGTCTTTCAGGTCGACGAACTTGTCGATGTGGCCGTCGGAATCACACGTTATGTCCACGAAGGTCGCGTAGTCCGTCGGCTGTTCGTTTAGCCGGTGAATCGGCATTATCGGAAACAACTGATCGATGGCCCAGTGATCGGGCACCGATCGAAACACCGAGAAATTGCAAAGATACTTCGAGGCGAGAATTTTCTTCAGGCCGTCGAATTCCTCTTCCTGGGTTTTTGACGTCTGCGCGAACCTCGACGCGCGCGCGCAAACTTCCCAGAACAGCACCTCGCCCTTTGCGCGGTCTTCAAGGCTTATTAATCCCAGATTGAACTGGGTGTGAAGCTCGTCTTTGTGATCGAGCGCGTCGTGATAGTACTCGCGATAGTTCTTTGCGTTGATGTCGTCGTAAAGCGCTTTCAGCTCGACTATCACCTGCGGGTCATCTTCATCAACGTTGACCTCGGGCTGATCATCGGCAAATGTTTCGATCTCGTCGCGAATCGAAGTCACGAACACCGCGTGATAAGCCGACATCACGCGCCCGCTCTCGGTAACAAGATTGGGCTCGGGTACGTTTTCGTCATCGCAAACCGATTTGATCGTGTACACAACGTCGTTTGCGAATTCCTGAATTGTGTAGTTCACCGACGATTCGAATGTAGTTTTCGACCCGTCATAATCGACGCCCATCCCGCCGCCGATATCCAGGAACTCAACATCGATGTGCATCTGGCGAATCTTCGAGTAGACGCGGGCGGCTTCCTTCATCGCGGCCTTCACCCGCTTGATGTCGGTGATCTGTGAGCCTATGTGAAAGTGCAGCAGCTTCAGAAGGTCGGTCATTTCAAATTCGCGTAGCAGGCGAATGCATTCGAGCATCTCCGACGGGGTGAGTCCGAACTTCGCGGATTCGCCGCCCGAAGACGCCCACTTGCCCGAGCCTCGCGAGTAGAGCTTCGCGCGAATTCCGATTCCGGGGCGAATCCCGGTTTCCTGTGACCGCTTGATGATCGACTTAAGCTCGTTCAACTTCTCGACGACGATGATCACTCGCTTGCCGGTCTGAACTCCCATCAACGCGAGGTTGATAAACGCTTCGTCCTTGAAGCCGTTGCAGATCAGAAGCGACTCCGGAGTTTGATCCAATGACAGAGCCGCGTACAACTCCGCCTTTGAGCCGCACTCGACGCCGAAGTTGTACTTGCTTCCTTCGCGGAGAAATTCTTCGACCACTTCGCGCCGAGGATTGACCTTCATCGGAAACACACCGAAGTGGCCGCCCGTGAAGCCGAACTCACGCGACGCGTCCTGAAACGAGCGCTGAAGTTTCTTTAGTTGATTAGTCAGAATCTGAGGGAATCGCAACAAGATGGGAAGCTGCAGGTGACGGGCATCAATCAGATCGTCGATGAGTTCTTTTACGTCGACGGACCGCGGGTCACCCTCCGCAGGACGCACCGCAAGATGTCCTTTTCGGTTTACCTCAAAGTATCCTGCTCCCCAATTTTCCACACCATAGGTCTGCACGACCTCTTCCAGTGTGATATTCCTCATCTAGCGCCTTCCCTGCAGGACTTCATGCATATGTCTTGAATACAGATGGGTTTATAAGCCCTAAAATCTAGCAGATTCGGCGAGACAGTGTCAAAAACTTTTTTTTGGAGACCTGTCTTAAGGACTACATCGGCTTGGGATTTCGTCAATTCTTGCTCTTCGAACCTGTTCCGCGTCTGCGTAGCGTGAGCCGGCGGTGAGAATCAACGGATCATCGCAATTGACAACATGCGAGCCGTCAAACTAGAGTCCCGCTGCGCCGGCGGCATCAACAACACCGAAGCTCAGAACAACATCAAATGGCGACTTCCACAGACTCGGCAGCTTCTCCGACGCTCAAGCACGCGCTGAGAGCGCGAGAATACTTCACGCTCGCATTCGGCACGATGGTCGGTGTCGGATGGATGCTGGTCATCGACGACTGGCTCACCAGAGGCGGCGCTGTCGGCGCGATGCTCGGGTTTCTAATCGGCGGATGCGCGCTGATTCCCATAGCATTCGTTTACGGGCGGCTGACTGAGCGAATGCCCGACGCCGGAAGCGAGATCGCTTATACCGCGGCGGTTTTTCCAAAGTCGGTGAGCTTCGCGACCGGATGGATGATGACGCTTGCGTATCTGATCGTCTGTCCCTACGAAGCCGTAGCGATCGGACGCGTAGGCTCCTATGTGTTCCCCCAGATGAATTCGATGGAGTTGTACAGTGTGGGAGGTTACCCGGTTTATCTGCCGCATCTTTTGGCCGGGCTTGCGCTGACAATAGTGATCGTGTGGGTCAACTATCGCGGCATTCAACTCAGCGCGCGTTTTCAAAATGTGACGACATTCGGACTGCTTGTGATCTTTGGGATATTCGCGGTATTGGGTTTCGTAAAAGGAGACCCCTCGAATTGGCGCCCCGGGTTTGCGGACCAGCGAGGTGCGCTTGGCGCGATGTTCTCTACGCTGTTGGTGCTGCAGATCGTGCCCTATTTCATGACGGGATTCGAAGCCGCGCCGAAGTGCTCCGAAGAAGCGTCTCGTGATTTTCAGCCTCGCCAGTTCAGCCGGGTGATATTCATGGCTTTAGGCGCCGGCATTTTCTTTTACGTGACGGTGATTGGAGTCGTGACGCTTATCCAGCCGTGGCAGTCGCTGACGACCGAGCGATTCGCGACCGCGGTCGCTTTCGAGCGCGCGTTTGGTTCTCGGGCGCTCGTCCAGTTGATCATGTTCGCGGTGCTGCTGTCGCTGCTCAAAATTTTCAACGGCAACTTCCTGACTTCCACCAGGCTGCTTTTTGCGATGGGCCGGCGAGGCTTGCTGGATATGAGACTCGCGACGGTGGATCCGCGGCTGCAAACGCCAAAAGTCGCGGTCATCTTCGCCGGCTGTATAACGTTCGTGTCGTCGTTTCTTGGGCAGGCCGTGTTGGTTCCGATTTCAGAAGTAGGCTCGCTGGCCGCGGCGGCAGGTTGGCTGGCAACGTCGGCTGCATTTTGCGCAGGCGCGGGCAATGTTGCTACGACTGGGAGGCTGAAGCTGATTGGTTATCTTGGAGTAGTGATCGCGATGCTGATGATTCTGATGAAGGTCGTACCCGCGATTCCCGGAAGCTTTGGGAAGTACGAGTATCTTGCGTTGGCTTGTTGGATCGCGCTCGGATTTCTTCTTTGGATGAAACGCAAGAGGTGATTCATTTTTTCGGAACCACGGCTGGCGCATTGCAAGGCCAGCCCGTCGAGCGCGGCTCGGGCTCGATTCCAATCGTTACCGCAAAGTAGTTGCCCATTTCATAGACGAGAAGATCTCGCGCGTGCCGCATCCAGCCTTTGTTATCGCCGCTCCATGTGTAATAGATATTCAGCACTCTGATCTCGTGTGGAGTTGGATAATACGCGCCTGCCGCCAGCACATCGTAAACCGGCACGTAGAACGCGGACGGCATTATGATCACCTTCAGATCGCTGCCGCTGATGCGGTTCGCCTGTCTCGCCAATGAGCCGTCGCAGGCCGTGAATTGCTCAAGCACCTGGTCGAACGCGTCATCGATCCACTTTCCAATCGCGTCCGGTGAGCCCGGGAATGCCATGATCTCAGCTACGGCCGACTCAGGAACCGACTTCTTCTCCCACTTGCGAAGTTTCTTCTTCCAGTTCACTTCCGGTTCGTCGAAGCCCTGTGTGTTGTAACGTATGCCGTGCTTCTCGGTGAACCGATCGGGCACTTCGCGCGCGGAGCCGAGGAACTCATGCGTACCCTGACCATTAGCCGCATCCGCAACCAGCAGCATCAGCAAGCAACCAACAACCGCCCACAATGTCTTATTCATCACACCTGATCTCCCTCTGGATTCGGCTCGCGCGAGCCGTCAGACCTGATTGGGAGCTTATTGGATCATCCCTGCGGGCTTGGCCCGGCAATGCGCGGCAAAGCCGTTGCTGAAGACAAGCAAGGGTTCTTCTCAAGTTGAAACCTTGTGTCCTCACTTCCAGCAAAATTGAGATAAAACTTGTGAGGGTCGTGCCGGTTTGATCGGCGGGGCAGTCTTCTGAATCGAACATTCCCCTGCTCGGAACACTCGTTTCCCACGTCCTAAAAGTCCTGCTTTTCTTGATTACACCTGCGAGGCTATCTGCGGGTGCGAGTAACCTACAGCACGGAGGTTTTTGTGTCAATAGAAATTTCGTTGCTCGCAGGTCTTGTGCATGCACGCCGCTGACTCGAGCGAGCGCAACCTTACTGTTGCAACATGATCAAACATTTTCATTGCACTCGACGCGGCTTGAATACATAATGCGTGACATTGTTCGATCATTCGATATCAACTGGCACAACAACATCCGCGGTCGAGCCTCTATTGCTTCACCAATTCTTTGAGAGGTCCGCGAGAGAACATCCCGACCGCATTGCGATCGATGTCCCGCCCGGATTCAAGCGCGCCAAACGGACACAACTCACCTACTCACAAGTCGAACGTCAGGCCAATCTGCTCGCCTCTTTTCTAAGTGAGTTCGTATACAGCGAGACAATCGTCGCGATACTCCTTCCGCGAAACGAGTGGCTGTACCTCAGTCAATTGGGCGTTTTGAAATCCGGCGGCGCTTACACGTGCATCGATCCGGAGTTCCCGGATGAACAGGCGCGCGCAATTCTCGAAGACTCCGAAGCCGTGGTGATGCTGACCGACCGGGCGGGTCTTGATCGGGCTCGCCGCATGGGCTTTGATCGCGACCGTTGTTTTGATGTGGCCAGTCTGATGGACAGCCTTGGCGACTCAGCCAGGGCAATCGAGGCGCCGCCCTGGCTGACACCTTCCAACCTCGCCTATCTCATCTACACGTCCGGCACGACTGGCCGCCCCAAAGGCGTGATGATCGAGCATCGTAGCATCGTGAATCTCATCAGCTCCGATGTCGACGAATTCGGGCTATCGCCCGATGATCGTGTAAGTCAAAACTCGTCGTCGGCCTATGACTCATCGGTGGAGGAAATGTGGCTGGCTTTCGGGGCCGCCGCAACATTGGTGGTGATGGATGAGGACACTGCGCGGCTTGGGCCTGATTTGATTTCGTGGCTGCGACGGGAACGCATCACCGTCTTATGTCCGCCTCCTACGCTGCTTCGCGCCACCGGATGCAATGATCCGCAACACGCGCTGCCCGATCTTGAGTTCCTCTACCTTGGCGGCGAAGCTCTGCCGAGTGATGTCGCCGATCGCTGGGCGCCCGGCCGCCGTCTGGTCAACGGCTATGGTCCGACCGAGTGCGCGGTGACCGCATTGCGAGAGCGAATCATCGAAGGCGATCCGATCACGATTGGCGCACCTATCCGGGGCCTGGACGCGTGGGTGTTAAACGAGTCCCTCGAAGAACTGAAGGTCGGTGAAAGAGGCGAGCTGTGTATTGGCGGAATCGGCCTTGCGCGGGGCTATCACAAACGTCCCGAATTGACGGCGCAAAAGTTCCCCGAACATCCGCGCCTCGGGCGAATCTACAGAACCGGCGATCTGGTCCATCGTGATTCGGATGGCCGGTTCTTTTATCACGGCCGAATCGACTCGCAGGTAAAGCTGCGTGGCTATCGCATCGAACTCGAGGCGATCGAAGCGCGGCTCGTGGAATATCCCGGCGTGCGAGAGGCAGCGTGCCGTGTTCAGGGCACCGATTCACATCAATCACTGGTCGCCTTTGTCGTGCTGGACAATTGCCTGGCGCCCTCATTCGACGACTTGAAAGAGTCGTTGCTTAAGACTCTGCCCTCGTACATGGTTCCCAGCCGCTTCGCTACAATCGCCAGTTTGCCCACCACAGTCGGCGGGAAGTTGAATCGAACCGATTTGCCTCTACTCGAGCCTGACGAGCGCAGTGAGAACGGTGCGCGTGTGTCGCCTCGCAATCAAATTGAAGAGAGGCTCGAGCGCGCATTCGGCGAAGTCCTCAACGCTCGGGCTCCGATCTCGATTCACGATGATTTCTTTAATGACCTCGGAGGCGACTCGCTCGGCGCCGCCGAATTGATTTCGCTGCTGCGCGGAGAACCTTCTACCGCACAAATCACGGTTCGCCATTTGTACGAGTCGCGCACGATCGCGGAACTCGCAAAACACGCGGATCAAGAAGTGATCGAAGCAACGATCGAGGAGAATTCGCCCCGGCGCCTGGGGTCTCCGGTTCTCGCGACGGGAATCCAGATCGGCTGGCTGCTCGGCGGTCTCATGATTGGTTCCTCGCTCGCATATCTGCTGGCCTTCGATCTTCTCCCGGTGATGATCAGCAAGCTTGATTTGGTGCCGTTGCTGCTGCTGGCGCCGTTCCTGACCTTCGCGGCATTGCTGCTGTACGCGCCGCTCGCCGTGCTGCTTTCCGTGTTGGTTAAGAAGGTTCTCATCGGCCGTTATCGGTCATTGCGGGCGCCGGTGTGGGGAAGTTTCTATGTTCGGAATTGGATGGTCCAGCAAACGGTGCGCATCGTGCCATGGGCGCTCCTGCAAGGAACTGAGTTTCAAGTGATGGCGCTGCGCGCGCTCGGAGCGCGGATAGGAGAGCGAGTACATATTCATCGGGGAGTCGGCCTCGTCGAGGGTGGCTGGGATCTGCTCGAAATCGGGGACGACGTCACGATTAGCCAGGACGCCTCGATCAGGCTCGTCGATTTCGACAATGGTGACGTGGTCGTGGATTCGATCGTTCTCGGCGACCGCTGCACGCTCGATGTACGGTCCGGAGTCAGCGGAAACACTGTCGTCGAGCCTGAATCCTATCTGACAGCGCTCTCGTTTTTGCGCGGCGGAAGTCGAATACCGCGCGGCGAGCGCTGGGATGGAATTCCGGCGGAACCCGCGGGCCGATCGCCTGAACGCCCTGAGCCGTCGCCCGCCAAAAAGAAGCTGTCGCCGATCGCGCACGGGATTGGGGTTGTGTTGGCGAAATTCGGTCTCGCGCTCGTCGTTACGCTTCCACTCGAACTCCTCGCCGTTGCGTTTGTGTTCACCTACGGATTCGATTCAGCGAGCGCGGTCGCCTGGCTCGAGAGCCCTTCGCTCAATCCCGCGTTCCTGTTGCCGGCGATTTTGATAGCAACCGTACCCGGCCCGCTCGTGCTGGCGTTTGAAGCGTTGATGATCAGGGCGCTGGGCGAGATTCGCGAGGAAGTGATCAGCCGGTGGAGCATTGCCTACATAAGAGTCCTGCTGAAGACGCGAATGGTGGCGTCAGCCAGCGATTGGCTCAGCGGAACTTTGTTCTGGCCAATGTGGCTGCGTCTTGCCGGAATGAAGATCGGACGCGATTGCGAGATCAGCACAATCATCGATGTCGTTCCTGAGTTAATCGAAATTGGACCCGAAAGCTTTCTAGCCGATGGAATTTATCTGGGCGGGCCTCGCGTGCATCGAGGCACGGTCACGCTTGCGCGAACTACGCTCGGTCAGAAGACATTTATTGGAAACCATGCCGTGATTCGCGCGGGTCAGAGCCTGCCGGAGGATATTCTTGTCGGGGTGTCCACGGCCGTCGATGAAAAATCAGTGCCAGCCGGCACTTCGTGGTTTGGGCATCCCGCGTTCGAGCTTCCGAGGCGAGAAGTGGTCGAAGTGGATCGAAGCCTGACTCACAACCCGTCCTTTATTCGTTACGTAAATCGTATATTCTGGGAAGCATTGCGCTCGGCGCTGCCGGTGTTTCCTTTCCTGGTTTTTCCATTATGGTTTGACCTGCTGTCACGGGCGGACGCGGCTTTTTCGCGACCCGTTTTCCTGTGTGCGATTTTGCCGGTTGCGAGTCTGGCCATCGGAGCGTTTTTCTGCGCGCTGGTACTGATTCTGAAATGGGTGCTCCTCGGCCGAGTGCGGCCGGGGACGCATCCGCTGTGGTCGTGCTGGTGCAGCCGCTGGGATTTTCTTTACGTCGCCTGGGCGGTGTATGCGTCGCGAGTGCTTGCTGCTCTCGAGGGAACGTTGCTGCTCTCATGGTACCTGCGAGCGATGGGTATGCGTATCGGCCATCGCGTTGTCCTGGGACGCGGATTCACTCAGGTTGTCGATCCGGACATGCTCGAGTTCGAAGACGGCGCGACGGTGAGTTGTCAGTTTCAGGCGCACACTTTTGAGGACCGCGTGCTGAAGATTGGCTACGTTCGAATTAGCAATCGCGCGACCGTCGGCACCGGCGCGGTGTTGCTGTATGGCGCGGACATCGGCGCACGCACTCACGTAGCTCCGCACAGCGTTGTTATGAAGCTCGAGACATTGCTGGCTGACCGTTCGTATACGGGTTGTCCGACTCGCCCGGTGAAGCGAAGCGATGTTAGCATTCGATAGATTGAATGCGGATGGAAGACTGGAGAAGGCGGCATTGAACCTGACCGTTTTGTGATGAAGAAGGGAGAGCCATGAAAAGAATACTGGTAGCTATACTATGGCCGGTCATCATAATGGCGGGCGGAGTAGGTTCAAAAGGGCAGAACCTCTCGCAGCCCGACCTGGACCGTGGGCTTCAATATCTGGAAACCACAAAAAAGAACATAGTAGATGCGACGCGCGGTCTGTCTGAGGCACAGTGGAATTTCAAGCCCTCGGTCTTCAAATGGTCGGCGGCACAGGTGATTGAGCACATCGCCGCAAGCGAAGACCTGTTGCGGCAGATGGCGGAAAACCAAATCAAGCAGGCGCCGCCTGGTCCGGATCGCGACTTGAAGAAAACTGACGACCGGGTACTGGAGGTGATCCCCGATCGCTCGAGGAAATTTCAAGCGCCCGAACAGTTGCGCCCGAGAAATCAATTCGGTTCGCCGGAAGCCGCGCTGAAGCATTTTCTCGAGAGCCGCGCCAGGACCGTCGAGCTGCTTAAGACCACTCCGGACTTGAGATCTCACGTCGTCGACAGCGGATTGTTAGGGAAGGTCGATGCTTTCGAGCGAATACTCTTCGTCGCTGCCCACAGCGAGCGTCACACGAAGCAGCTTCTCGAGGTCAAGGCTGATCCAAAGTTTCCGAAGCAGTAGCATGCGGGCCACACCTGTAGATGTCACGGCGGTGACCCACGTGCAGGATTGTCACGGTCTGCCCGCGTCGTCAATTTTCGTAATTCATTCTCCAGTCATTTTACAGCGGTCGCCTCGATCTCAATCATCAACTCCGGAAAAGCCAGTCGCGCGACGCCGAGCAATGTACTTGCAGGCTTACAATGCGCCGCGTCGAGCCTCGTCATTGCTGAGTCATAAGCCGCAAAGAAGGCATCGATATCCGTCGTGTAATAGTTCAAGCGAACGACATTCGACAAGCTGTATCCCGAGGCCTTCAACACCTCTTCGAGATTATCAAGTGATTTCGTTAGCTGCGCTCGCATATCGCCCGAGTGTACCGGGCTGCCGTCAGCACTCATAGATGTCTGGCCCGCACAATAGAGAACCGATTGCCCGCCCACAGTCTCTATTGCCTGTGAGTATCCAAATTGGTCTTGCCACTTCCAGGGATTGTTGATTCTTTGTTCCATCAAGCCTCCTTATGTTTGTATTCCGGCCTGCAGGCGGGTCTTCGTATGCGGTATCCACCGAAACTCCATACGAACTTCCGCCTGAAGGGCCGCACTAAGAACTTGTTTTTCTATTTTTCTCTTCGTTTCTAAAGGCTCACGCGTCCAGAATGTAACGAGCCGCCGCCGACAATCGATCCGGATCGTCTATCTTGAGACTCGGAAATCGAAATTCGTGTTTACCGACAAAGACACATTGCAACGCGCGTCTCGAACGACTCGATTCGTTGCGAGTTCCGCTGTGCCAGAGATGACCGTTGAAGACCAATACCGAGCCTGCGGCGCCGACGATAATTTTCTGCTCCGAGTGGCGGCTGGCCGGATCAGCAAAGCTCTTCGAAGGCGGTGACAATAAGTGATGGGTCCCGGGCACGAGCCGAGTCGCCCCGTTCGATTCAGTAAAATCATCGAGCATCCAGATCGCAGTCACAATGTGGTAAGGCTCGCCTTTTGATCGAGCTGTCCAATCAGCGTGCAAACCTTGCTGGCCGTAGCCCGGCAACGGATCGCGTCCATGCAATTGACCCAATCGAAACGGGCATCCGAGAACGTGATGCACCGCGGCCAGCACGCGCGGATGTGTGTACACCGCGTCGAAGGCTTCCTTGTTTACGAGGTCATCGATGTGCCTCGTCCCGCTTTCCTTCACCACCGGCTTGTGATCGTTAGCCGCGGAGCCGCTTTCGAACGCCGCCCTCAAACTCGCGAGCCACGCCGCTCCGATGACGCCCGTCATCACGACATACCCATCGCGATCCAGCGCTTCCGCTTCGCGGTGTGAAAGTAACGTCTCGGTCACGCCGCATTCGAGAAGTATCTCTTCGACTGAGTTGGCCGCGGTTTCAATCATTGCTTTGAACATCGAGACAACTTGTTACTGAGCCGGGTCGGGCGGCGGAAGCTTTGGCGGTTTGCTGCTGACCTTCGCATACGAACCGTCTGCTTCGACATTGAATCCAAACCCGCAACTGTATCCGACCTGTGTAACGATCACCTTGTTGGCTTTGAACTCTAGCGTGATTGCGCACTCTCCGTTTCCGTACTTCGGTTTCACAACCGCGGTGCGTCCTTTGAGCGGAACCGTCTCGTCGAACGTTCCGACGTTGCGAGTCTCCGCGCGTCTACGGCTGTTTGGCCAAACGCCAGCGAAGCTGATTCGAACCTTATGATCGGGCAGTTCCAAAACTTCAAGCGAGTTGAGAATGTACTTGTAGGTTCCGGTGATACTAGTGGTCTGAACTGGTTTCCCCTTTTGGCGCACTAAGGCATCCGCATCAGCGAAACCCAGGAACAGGATTCCCAAAGCAACCGATGTCTGAAGCAGTCTTTTCATATCAACCTTTCTCGTAGCATCTTCGCCATTTTATTCCGGCGCGCAGTCAAAGGTGAAGCGGGGATTGACTCGCAGAATCATTGAGAGTAGTTATACCGCAGTCGCATGCACAAATCGTGGCACCGCCGGGTAAGAAGGTCATGACGGACTACGAACAGATACTCGAGATTGTGAGGCAATGGAAGCCAGATCAGCGCTTGTCGCTATTGAGAGATGTCTTGGAAACGCTCTCGACTGCAGCCGGGCCCTTGCGTTCGCCACGCGATACGCTCAGCAAGGCTCTAGGTCTGGTTCCCTCCGAGGGCCAACTCTCATCCGATGAAGAGGTGAAGCGCTTGCTTGATGAGCATCGAATGGAGAAGTACGGATGATGCGCGTGCTGATGGATACGAACGTGGTGCTCGACGTGTTGCTCAAGCGCGAGCCGTGGGTGTCAGACTCCGCTGCCGCCTGGCTTGCAAGTGATGAAGGTCGCATCATCGCGCACATTACCGCAACAGCCCTGACGGACATTTTCTACATCTCGAAACGACTAGGCGGCCTCGATGTGGCGCGGCAAGCTGTTCGAACTTGCCTCGACGCGTTCGAGGTCTGCGCAGTTGACCGTAAGGCGCTTGAGCAGGCTGAGATCTTGCCTGGAGATGACTTCGAAGACAATGTTCAAATCGCATGTGCCTCGATTGCCAACCTGGAGGCAATCATCACCCGTAACAAGGACGATTTCGAAGGAGCGCAACCACGGGCGCTCTTACCCTTCGGAGTTGCTCGCACAACTGACTTAGGTCAGCACAGAGAATATTCCGGCGGAGACTTATGAATCTCATCCGCTTAATCAGAGAAGCACAACCCGAAGTCGATCTCAAAAAAACCTACGACGCGATTGTAGTCGGGTCCGGGGCCGCGGGAGGCATGGCCGCGCACGTCTTAACCTCGCACGGCATGAAAGTCCTGATGCTCGAGGCAGGCAAGAAGCTCGACATCGATAAAGAACTCAAATCCACCGAGTGGCCTTACGATCACAAGCGCCGCGGAGAAATGCCGCCTGATTCTCACGCGCTCTCGCTGAACGAATACAATATTCGCCAGCCGCCGTACGCCGCGGACAGCAAGGCCAAACACGTCTACTCATACGTCCAGGGCTGGGGCGGCTCGGACTACAGCAAGAACATCGTCGTCGATGAGAAAGATCATCCGTACACTGGAACAAACTATGCCTGGGTTCGCGCGCGGCTTTTGGGCGGCAAGACAAACATCTGGGGGCGGCTCGCGCTGCGACTTTCGGATCTGGATTTCAAGGCGAAGAGTCACGACGGCTACGGCGAGGACTGGCCGATTTCCTACAGAGACATCGCGCCTTATTACGACAAGGTCGATTTGTATCTGGGCATCTCGGGAGTCAAAGAGAATCTCCCGCATCTGCCGGATAGCATTTTTCAGCGCCCGATCAAGCTTGCCGCTGCCGAGTACAAACTGCGTCAGAGCTTGAAGAAGATGAATCGCGTGCTGACGCCTTATCGCGCGGGCGTGACGACCGACGGCCTCAAGCATAACAAGTATCGGAGCCGATGTTTCGGACGTGGCGCGTGCAATCGCCGAGCCGGCGGGTGCGATATTCACGCGGCGTTTGATTCGCCTACCGGTTTGATCCTGCCCGCGATGGACACCGGCAACCTGACTCTCAGGACCAATGCCATCGCCCGCGAAGTGACCGTCGATAAGAAGACCGGCAAAGCCAGCGGCGTCTCGTTTATCGACGCCGAAACCGGCAAGACCTACGACGCGAAAGCCAAAGTCGTCGTAGTGGCGGCTTCGACTCTGGAATCCGCGCGGCTGTTGCTGTTGTCAAAGTCGAATGCGCACCCGAACGGCATCGCGAATTCGAGCAATCACGTTGGCCACAACTTCTGCGAGCACGTTATGGGACCGCACATCAACGCGCTGGTGAAAGATCAAGTTGGCAAGCCGCGCACGCTCGACGACGGCAAACCGGGTTCGTTTTATCTCGCGCGCTTCCGCAATCTCAGCGAACGTCATCCGAACTTCATTCGCGGTTACGGATTCGAAGGCAGCTCCGGCAATTCGATCTATCCCGGCAATGCGAGTTCGACGCCCGGCTTTGGCGCGAGCTACAAGAAGAGTGTGCGCGACTATGCGGGCGCGTTCATTTCGATGGGCGGCTTTGGTGAAGTGCTCGCGCGTTACGAGAACTACGTCGATCTCGATCCGAGCGTGAAAGACAAGTGGGGCGTTCCTTCGTTGCGATTCCATTACAAGTTCGGCGACAACGAAAAGAAAATGGTCGAAGACATGGCGGACACCGCGCGTGAGATGTTCTCGGAAGCAGGCTTCGAGATTTTGGACGTGAGCCGCCGGATGTTGACCGAAGGCTGGTCGATACACGAGCTTGGAACCTCGCGCATGGGAACTGATCCAAAGACCTCGGTGCTCAATCAGTTTCAGCAATCGCACGATGTGAAGAACCTGTTCGTCGTGGATGGCAGCAGTCACGTGAGCGCATCGTGTCAGAACCCTACGTGGACGATCATGGCTCTGGCGTGGAGGTCCTGCGATCATTTGGCGGATGAGCTCAAGAAGGGGAATCTGTGATGGCGAATGAAACGAGTGACGACCTGACCCGTCGCGACATAATAAAGCTCGGAGCAAGCGCCGCGATTGCGGTGGGCGTTGGTGGATGGGACGCAAGCTTGTTCGCGCAGGACATGTCGACAATGTTCTTCACCAGGGAAGAGTTCGCGCTTGTCGACGAACTGACTGACTTGATCATCCCAGCCGACGATCACTCGCCTGGCGCGAAAGCGGCTCTGGTGGCCAGTTACATCGACTTCAGATTGTCGGAGTCGTTTGAAGATCAGCCCAGGACCCTCTGGCGCGATGGGCTGAAACTGATCGAGCAGATATCGCGCGAGATGCACGGCAAGTCGTTCCTCGAGTCGTCGAGGGAGCAACGAATCGCGCTGCTTACGCGCATTTCACAGAACGAAGCAAACCCTGTAAAACCCGAAGAGCTGTTCTTCAAGGAGTTGAAATCACGAACGGCGCGGGCGTACTACACATCGAAGATCGGGATTCACAGCGAGATGGAATACAAAGGGAACGTCTGGTTGAAGGAGTTCGTAGGCTTCGATGCGGCCTAGTCACAGCTCGTGACCTTCGCTCGTCCGATAGAGTAAGCTAGCGTTCATGAAATCGAGTTCTTGCCTCCTGCTGCTCCTGTTGTTGTTCAGCGCGTTTTCCACTTTTTCCCAACAAGCACCGCCGCTGCTTCCACCAGACGAACGCTACAAAGCGGACATTCTTCTGATCGTCGCTCATCCCGACGACGAGACTGCGATATCGAGCTATCTTGCACGAGCTATCTTCGATCAGCATAAGAGTGTCGCTGTGATCTACGGCACGCGCGGCGGCGGAGGCGGCAATAACGTTGGGAACGAACAGGCGGCGTCGCTTGGTGTGGTTCGCGAGATCGAAGCTCGCCGAGCGCTGGCCTCCTACGGAATCGTCAACGTCTGGTTCATCGGCGCGCCAGACACACCCGGACAAGACGTGCTCAGGTCGCTCGAGACATGGCGTCACGGTACCGTTCTCGAACAAGTCGTTCGACTTGTTCGGCTCACGAGGCCCGAGGTGATCATCACGTGGCTGCCGTGTTACGTCGCAGGCGAAAATCACGACGATCATCAAGCGGCCGCGGTCATCGCAACCGAAGCGTTTGGAATGTCGGGCGACCCAACCGTCTTTCCCTCGCAGGTGGCAGCGCCCCGGCTGCGTCTTCGAATAAACAACTACGGCGAAGGCCTGTTGGCGTGGCAGGCGAAGAAGCTTTATTACTTCTCGGATGCGGACCACACGGACTTCCTCAACGGCAAGGGTCCGCAATACAACCCGGCGGATGTCTCGGTGACTCGCAAAGTCCCGTACTATCGATTGTCGGCCGATGAGTGGAGTTTTCACGAAACTCAGCGCGGAGTCGGCGACGTCGCCAGATCAGCGATCGAGAAGAACGAGTTCACTCCGCTCAAAGAGCCCGAGCGGTTTGTTATGGGCAGATCGCTGGTGAAATCAACGACGACCGGCGACGTCTTCGAAGGAGTGACGCCGGGACGAATCGCATACTCTCCGAAGGTCAGCTACAGCCCGCTACGGCGCGATGGTGTGTCACTGGAGTTGGGCGGACCGTGGGCATTTTATCGAGAGTTCTGGCGCGCACAGAGAATCGCGCACCTCGGCGAGTTGGTGACTCCTGAAGTCGGCGTCGCGGGAGGACAGCCGTTGAATGTCCCACTGTTGATCTCAAACGAAACTGATCAAGCGAAAGTGATAAAGCTGACGACCGACCTTTCCGAAGGATGGAGCGAGCAAGCGCGATTCGCGGAGTTCCCCGTCGCGGCGCACCAAACTTATCCGGTGCAACTAGTCCTGACCGCGCCAACCGGTCACGCAAATGAATGGCACAAGATCACTTGGAACATCGAAACAGATGGCAAGGCGGCCGGCTCGGTTGCTCTGCGCGTGCATTTGAAGAGTGGAGGACTGCCTCAATGAAGCATCAATCATTCTGCTTCGTGGCCGACTGCGCTTCACTCTTCGCCGCGTAATAACTCCTCCTGGCTGACAATGCAACCTTGCCTTCTCTCTTTTCAACATCCGGCGAAATCTGCACGCCGATGCGCCGCCTTTTTCCATCGCGCGCGGTATTCGTAGACACATACGCCAATGAATATGTTGCGGCTATGTTTTCGACCACGCGGTTCAGCGTTGCGTCTACCTGGTCGGGTGGAGCGCCCACAAGCTCGCCTCCGGTTTCTTCCACAAACATCTTGAGGCTGCCGGCTCGCAAACCGAGATGACGCAGAAGACTTGTCGGCTTGCCGCGAATTCCTTGCTCGAACCGCCCACCAAGACTCTGTATCAGAATGCCCGAGACTACCGCCCCGGATTCCAATACCGAAAGAAGCGCCTCTTTCTCCGAGATCTTAGAAAAATCGATGCTTGCCTCGAGACTGGTTAGCGCGATTATGGCGCGCCGCCCCGCGGGATTCGCGGCTTTTCTCATGTACTCGGACGCCTCGTAGACTGCGGCGTTGAAGTAATGCTGTTCGCTGCGATGCTGTCGCTCGACTCCGATTATTCGATCGGCTATTAGCTTTCGGTCGCGCGTGAACGGCTGCACAAGCTCGACCTTGTTTGAGAATGTCATGATCGCAATTTCATCTTCAGGTTTCAGGTGACCGATGGCTCTTATCGTAGCCTCGCGAATCTGCTGGTTGAATGGATTGACGCAGCCTGCGCGATCGACGAGCAAAACTATCGAAACGGGAAGCTTGTCTTTGCTGAAGTACTCGACCTTTTGCTGGACGCCGTCTTCGACTATCGAGAAGTCTTCGCGTTTGAGATCGCCGATGATGCGTCCGGTCCTTTTTTGAACCGGCAATACATCAACCAAAACAAGATCGGCGCGCAGCCGCAGTGATTGATCGTCAGAATTAGTTTGTAACGAGCTTGGACTCGAAAGACTGAGTGCGAGAGCAGCAATCAGAAACCAGGCTTGATTCATGGTTGATACCGCCAACGTTCTCGCTGGTATCGCCCGGTGGGTATGATACACGCCTAGCGAGAGATCGAGAAGAGTCGTAGCGCACTAGTGATCAGTCACAGGTGGTTATTGATGGACACGCGGTCGGCGCTTCGGGCGGCGAGAATGTCGATTCGACCCCAACGATCAAAGCGACGATGTCAGGCGGTTCCGCCACGCGGCCCGTTGTCAGAGAGGTGCGCACGACTCAGCATTCAACAATAAGAGCACACAGTCAATAATCCTCGTCTCGCAGGAAGACCGGAGTACCAGAGACAAGGAGCAGGACGGATTGATGACGAAAGCTTCACGGCGTCCCCATTTTGCTTTTCAACCATTTAGACGCCTACTTTCAGTGGGCGGAGGGGATCAGGCGGAGGGGTCGGGCTTGAGTTCCTCGCGCTTGCGGCGGAAACTACACCGCCGCCGCGCGCTCCGGTTACTGTACCAATACCAAAAGCCGCTATCGCCTGGTTCATGGCTTTCGCTCGAGCCCCGAGCCCAAAGACAACTTCGTTCGCCTGCGGAGTGAAGTCGTCAAAGCTGATGCGGGTGTACGTGCCTATTACTTTGCCATCTTTATCGACAATTTTGCCGCCCTTTACTGTGTTATCAGGGTTGCTGGTTCCCCCGGCCACCGTGTCATACCCGGAAGTCAGATAGACATTTGTGCGTGCGCCTCACCAGCGCGCCTGGTTGTCCATTCGACCCGAAGTCGTATTCCTCGACGTTCGTCTTGTTATTGTATTGATCGTATGTGTAGTGCTCCTTCGACACCTGGTTCGTATCGCTGAGCTTGCTTGTCGTATCGTCAAGATGCGGATTATTCGACGGCGCATTGTTTGCAGTGCCGGTCCGCCAGCTTACCTGAGTTGGTTGCTGCCAGTTATTCCCAGTCTCCCTGAGCGGCGTCGTCCCCTGTGTGTCGTAGGCTTCGGTCTTGTATTCGCGACCTTGCGCCAATGCGGATACTCGACCGGGTCTACGGTTGAAGGACTTGCGGCGGTCTCGAAGAAGTAATGCTTTGACTTCGCAAGCAACACGCCCGCGCCGTCTTTTTCGTCTACCGTTGTCAGTGTCGAGGCTCCATGGGTTGGATCGCTAAACGGGCCGTATGAGTAGACGGACTTGCCATCCGGTACCGGCGAGCCGGCGTCAGAATAGACGCGCCGCTCCTTCACCGAACTTCCCAGCCCGCCGCTGAAAGCGAAACCGTAGTCGTACTCTGAAACTGACGGGCAAGTTGGATTCTCAACAAGCCGAGGCACGCGGCTTCATCTACGGACGTTTCCACGCCAGCATCATTCCATCTCGCACCGTCAGGCAGACATTCTCGACACGCGAGTCTGATTGAACCAATTTATCGAACGCGACAATCGCGTGATCGTCGACGCTTTCCGGACTTAGCACGCGGCCCGACCACAGAACATTGTCGGCGACAATCAAACCACCCGGTCTCACAAGCGGCATCACCGCTTCATAATAGTTCGAATAGTTGTCTTTGTCGGCATCGATGAAAACCATGTCGATTGGACCGCTGAGCGATTTGATCGTCTCGAGCGCGGGTCCGATTCGAACTTCGATCTTGTGACCATTGGGGCTCTCGTTGAAATAGCGCCGCGCGATGGCTTCGGCTTTCGGATCGACGTCGCAGGTGATCAGGTGTCCGTCGTCGGGGAGACCTTCGGCCATCATCAGCGCGCTGTAGCCGGTGAACATTCCGATCTCCAGGATCCGCCTCGCGCCAGTCAAACGGACCAGCATCTTGAGGAACCGGCCTTCGATGCGCCCGACTTGCATCTGAGGACAATTCATATCGCGATAGGTTTCATCGCGAAGACGAAGGAACAGTTCGTCTTCGGGTTTAGTGTGATCGTGAGCGAATTGCTCAACCGCATGGTTTATGAAACTCTCCATCAGTCGTCTCCTATATGAGAGAGTTGTCGGCCTTTAGGTGAAAGTTTGTAATTGGTCACATTCTAGCCAATCGTTGCCACAAACGTCTGCCTAAGCCGGTACTACAAACTCACTTCCCTGCCTTCTCTTTCACATCCGCTGCAGCCTTGTACTTCTCCTTCTCCTTGTCCTTCTGGAGATAAGGTATTCCCTTCTCCATCCACTCAGGAGCAGGCGCGCCTTTTAAGAAATGATCGAAGTACTGCTGCAAACGCATCGTGTAGTCCTTCTGGTTCTGGCGCTTGCGCAAGCCGTGAGGCTCACCGTTGTAGGTGAACAGGTAAGCTTCTTTTCCAAGCCGCCGCAGCGCAAGGTAATATTCAATCCCCTGGTACCACGGCACCGCATCGTCCGCATCGTTGTGAATCATCAGCAACGGCGTCTGCACTCTATCGGCTCGAAACACTGGCGAGTTCTCGATATACAGCATCGGCTTCTCCCACAGGCTTCCTCCGATGCGACTCTGCGTATGCTCGTATTGAAACTGGCGCGGCAGCCCGGTTCCCCACCGAATCCCACTGTACGCGCTGGTCATGTTTGCTACGGGCGCTCCTGCTGAAGCTGCTTTGAAGCGCGTCGTCTGCGTGATCATATAAGCGATTTGATAGCCGCCCCAACTGTGCCCCTGTATGCCGATTGCCTTCTCATCGACGAAGCCCTTATCGACCACCGCCTGGATCGCGGGCAGCACGCACTGGAGCGCGCTCTGTCCGGGATGCCCGATGGTGTACACGATGTCGGGCTCGAGCACGAGATAACCGTTGCTGGCGTAGTAAGCCGGGTTGATGCTGTGACCCGGTCGCGGGTCAACAAACCGATTCAGGTTTTCGGACAGGGTCTCGTAGATATAAACGATCATCGGATACTTCTTCGACGGATCGAAGTTGTCTGGCTTGATCAACATCGCCGATAGCGGAACTCCGTCGGTGTTCTTGAAGCGAACAAGCTCGGACGATCCCCAAAGCAATCCGGCCTTCTGAGGATTCGCATCGCTGACTTTCTTGAGGTCCTTGAAGTTTGTCGCGGTAACGAGCAAGTCGGGAAACTGGTTGAATGTCGATGCCGTCAGCAGCAGCGCATCCGCGTCTTTGGCTTTCGAAGGCGGTGTGAAATACTTCGCGGCCATGATTAGCTTTTCCGGCGCGCCGCCGTCGACTTTGTCTCGATAGAAACCCGAATCGCGCGTCCATTCGTTCTCGGCTCTGAGTAGCATTGGTTTCGAAGGATCGATTCCCTTCTCCTGCGGATCGAGCCGAACATAACGAAACTGCGTCTTCTCTTTGCGGCCCAGACCATCGGTCAGATTCTTTGCGCTCGACCCGTCGGGTGCGATCTGCCAGATATCATACTTGTCGTAGATGAGCGCGTACTTGTCATCCGACGTCCAACCCGCATTCCCGTAAGCCGGCGGCGTGCTCGGCGAGTCGTGATCTTCCTGCCAGAAATTCACGCCAAGATTCTTTGTGAGATTGACTATCTTCCCATCCGGAATCGAAAGCGTGTTCCAATCCTTGCCGTCGTAAAACAACGCGAACCTTCCGCCCGGCGACCATGTGAAGCCGCGGCTGTGTTTTTTGATTGTGGGTTTTCGACTTCCGTCGGCGGTGTTGACGATAAAGACATCCGCCGAATTCGCATCGTCGTCGTAGCCGATCAGCGTCCGGTACGCGCGGTCGTCCAGGCCAATTGCCCATCGCCCGTCGGTTGATGGATTGACGGCTTGCAGAGTTTCATCGCCCAACTGCGCATATTTCTTGTCCGCAATATTAAAGACCGCGCGATAGGTACGATTTCTCTCCTGTTCGGCGCGCACTTTCTGCATCGGCTGGATGTAGTCGTCCTTCCAATGCCAAAGGTCCACGGACACCTTGTCGTCTGACGACGCATCTTCGCTCTCATCCTTGTCTGGCTCGGACGGAGGTGCGACGCCGAAAAAAACCTTGTCTCCATCGAGCGAGAAACTGATCTGCCCCTTGTCGCTGATCACATAACCCGGCTTGAAATTGGTGGTAGAAGTGGAGACCAGTTCGGTCGCGGCCGCGCTCTTGCGATCCCAGCGATAGAGTTTCAGGCGAGGTTGTTTGGCAGCCGCGTCGTCGCGATCGCTTAGAAACGCCAACTCGGTCTGTTTATCATCCCACGTCAGCTTCGTGTATTTGCCTTTGCCCGCGAGCAACGCGACGGGAACATCGGCGGTCGCCGTGGTTACGACGTACGCCCCGTTGGTTTCTTCGTTCTTTGAGGAGATTGCAAAGACGACGCTGCCGGCGTCCTTGCTGATCGTGTATTCGAGCACATCGGCAAAAGTGCGCTCGCTCTTGTCGGTGAGATTGCGCACAACAAGATCGCTGCCGTACTCCTTCTTCTTATCTCGCCGTCCCCTCGCGGCAGGAGAGGGCGCCGCGTCCGCTTTCTTTTCATCCGCTCTTTTCTCTTCGGGTTTCGGTTCGAGCAAATAGGCTATGAACCCCGCGCCGTCTTCGGGCACCTGGAAACTCTTGACTCGCTCGACACGCGCCACTTCGCCGTTGGTCAGATCCATAATGCCCATCGCGTTCTTTGGCATTTCTTCGGGCTTCTTTTTTTCCTTCTTTGCTTTTTCCGTCTCGGCTTTTGTTGGAAGGATCTGAAAGACCACGAAGCGGTTGTCGGCTGTAAAGAACGGTCTGCCGGCGAATGGGCCTTGCCCGAAACCGGCTCCCGGAGCCGGTTCCGCTTCAGGCGAGCGCTGCGGAGGATTGACTGGCGCTGCGCCTCGCGAGTGCCGCCACTCGACGCCTGTCGCGATATTGCGCACCACCACTTCGCCGTCGCCGTCCTGCGGCACCATCGCATACGCTATGAACTTGCCATCACGTGACAGCGACTGCCCTTGAATTGCCCGCCAACTATCGTAGTCGCTGTGTGTCAGCGGCCGTTTAGCAGCATTCTGCCCGGCAAGAGCCGAACTCGAAATCAGCGCAAGGAACAACAACAGCGCGATTGCATTCTTCCGGCTTTTGATGTGCTTCGGTCGAAGGGACAAGTTTCGGTTCATAACAGGTTCCTCGATGTACAGCGATGCAAGTTGAGACGGTCAGCGCGATGCTGCGTATCCACTGGTCACGAGACAATAATCCAGCAGCGACCCGCAAGTCCAGCCGCTCGCCTGCTCGCATTCCTACCCCTTGACAATCTACAGGAGCCACCCTATTATGCAGTCCTCTAGATCATCCAGGAGATCGACGATGGGAAAACAATCCGACCTTTTGCAAGGCACTCTCGATATGCTGGTTCTCAAGACGCTTGCTCTTGGCCCAATGCACGGCTGGGGAATCTCTCAGCGCATTCAGCAAGTGTCCGAAGACGTGCTGGTCATCAACCAGGGATCGTTGTACCCG
>Ga0070696_100000454_pt1 | contig 25635 bp, 13 predicted proteins | sample KBSK1253metaG_FD_65474 | JGI IMG/M metagenome (GOLD analysis project Ga0070696, IMG submission 65474) | Corn, switchgrass and miscanthus rhizosphere microbial communities from Kellogg Biological Station, Michigan, USA - KBS K1-25-3 metaG | ecosystem: Host-associated > Plants > Roots >... | reverse complement strand
GACCCGCGCCATCTGCGTGGGGTGATAATAGGCATACACGCATTCCTGGCAGTAAATGAGTTGAGGAGGAGAATGATTGAACAGAGGCAGGCTTCGCCAAGTGTTCTCCTGCAAATGGCCGAGCTTCACTTTGAAAATCTATTCGCATTTCGAACAATCCTCGAGCACGAAGAGTTGAGCGAGTCGGCTAAGGGCCTTCTCGAGCAGATGGCGCGCACCATTGCGCAACACCACTCGCTTATAATGTCGTCTATCACAACCAAATTCGAACAAGCCTGCGACAATAAGATTTGCAGGCATATTGCGATGGTGCAGAAGCAGGCAACTGAGGCGAACACGGAGTTGAGGAATACTTCCCCTCTTTACAGAAACTGGGATGAGACGGCTCGGCTTACCGCGAACTATGCCTGATTTGCGCCTTCACGATGGATAATCCAGGAAAAACACATACAGTTGTTTCACGCGACTGAAGTCCAATATTGGATAGTGCCTGGGGCACGCCTTGAATGAGAAAATAGGTAAAGACACTCCCCGCCGGTCGAAAGAAGTTCTCGGCTTCGACTAATCACTCTCCGCAATCAGCGCGGCTGACCAGCCCAATGCTGGAGAGCGACCCGCCAGTAATACGCCACCCGAGACTCATCACCACCATCGCCTCCCGTATTTACTCAATGGCCAACGTGCCAAAACTCATATGCTCCATCCCCGAAGTACGTAACGCCTTTCAAGTCTCACGAACAACTTCGAGCATCACATAGTATTGCCGGCAATCGAAGAGCGTTCGTCTGTATCGAGTAAGGGCGTGATTTGCCGAAAGCGAGCAAAGGGATTTAAACCCTTGGACTGCACGAGGGGGTTCGGCGGGCGATCATCTGCATATTCCAGCAATTGCCGTTGGCTTATAGAAGCAGGTGGAAAGCTATTGCCCTCTGAGGATTTCACGATCTACAAAATTATCTACAGTGCTTTAGTGTTCTGGTAGCGGGCTAAAGTAAAAATGGTTGTTAGCGCTCCAGATCGCAACGGTAGGCAGTGCAGCGGAATACGCAATCAACGTTTTTTGAGCTGTGTCCTACTTTACAATGTGCGAGGAAATTAGACACTCAACTCAAGGCAAGCATTCCCAGCCTAGCTTTGATAAGCTTTTGATCGGTGTTCATGAGGGGTGTCCTTTTGATAGCCAACAAAAGAACGAGAGTGTTCACCGCGCTCAACAAATGTTCTTTCAAAGTCAAAGTCTTTGGATTTTTTGTGGTTAGAGTGGTTCTATATGGATGACCAAGTGGAAATACATCGAGAGAATCCGGGCGGATAGGAGCATCTACAAAATTATCTACAGCCGGTTTTCACAGGATTCGGGAACAAGCTGTAAACTATTGGAAATAAAGATACGCCCGGCAGGACTCGAACCTGCGACCCCCTGCTTAGAAGGCAGGTGCTCTATCCGGCTGAGCTACGGGCGCAAAATGCAAAAGGCCAAGAGCAAAGGTAAGATCGGTCTCACTTTCCTTCACCCTTGCCTCTTGCGATTCTGGTCGGGGCGATTGGATTCGAACCAACGACCTCTCGGTCCCAAACCGAGCGCACTACCAGGCTGTGCTACGCCCCGATAAGGAGAAGCCATTCTAAAGGAGGCTTCATTGCTGGTCAATCTGTCGCATCGACTCACGAAAAATCTAACTGAAATCGATTCGCTGCCGCACGAAAGAGATCTAGGCGAAATTCTATCTTCCTGAGACGCCTAATCTCGGTCTCGGGACGAATCGATGAGGCCAAAGTTGAACGCAAGGCAATCGCTTGGGCGGTGAACGCGGAGTTGAGTCAGGAGAGTAGCTTTTGCCGGAGCTAAAACTTGACAGTCCTCAGTAGCGTTGGGTATGGTCAAGTTTGCGTTATTCCCACCGCAGGCCAGCGTAGCTCAGTTGGTAGAGCATCGGTTTCGTAAACCGGAGGTCAAGGGTTCGAGTCCCTTCGCTGGCTCCATATTTTAACGTTTTTCCACGGCCATTCACTCTTTCATTCACTCTTTCGCAAGTTCCGATCAGCTTTAGAAAGTTCTCCAAGCTGGCGCCGATACGTGGACCTGTCTGCCGGGTTTTACTGAAGGCGGCCCTGATGAGCCCCTCTGCTATGACCGGGTCTTTCTGAAGTTCTTCAAGGGACAGCATTGCCGGTCGTACGACCACTGTGCAGGAAGTGTCGGAACCTCATATCGAGACGTTGACCAGATGCGTTAGTCAGCGGCTTTTTATCCTCAACGATTTGTGTTCTTCTCAGCATTGATAGGCCACACTCAACTACCGCTTGGTCGAGCGTAACGAATGTCCAAACAGCCACGGCATAACACTCAGTTTTGAGGTTTTTCGCTCACACGAATAGAGCCCAATAGAGATTCCCAGTGTCCGCACCAGGATCGCAACGGTCTCGTAAGCCGCGGTGAGCAGCAGCTCCGCGGCGACCCGCTTCCGCTGATGCCAGAGCACACGCAGGAAGTGCCGCGTCGCGGGCTGTCGCAGATCGCGATTGGAACTGTCCCAAGTCACTGGGACGGTGATCCCGTACTCCCTGGGGCGTGCCTGAACGGCATGCCACCAATTCACTGGCAGGAACAAGCCGTCGCCGGGCTCGACCACGACATGGTAGGGACGCACCTCACGAAAGGACGGAGCGCTCGCCACCTTGATGCCGTAGACCCTCCATTGCTCAGTGTGGATCGGGACGATCTGGTCCCACGACAACTGCGTCGGCGGCAAGAGCAGCACGTCCTTGGTGCCCAGGACTTGGCACATCATTGCGTCGGCGCCCGGGTGGAAGTGCCAGTCCGAGTAGCTGTTCTTGTAGAACATCACCGCCCACCCAGAGTAATTGAAGCGGGGACGCGGCGGGGCGGTCAGGAACGAGAACCGTGCGCCCGCCACGGTCAGATCCTCACCGAGGCGACGCACTGACGGGTCGGCGGGGCGAAGCTCGACGAACAATACATCGTCGTCCGGAGTTCGCATTCGTGGGAGCAGGTCCCGTACTTTCTCGCTAGGAAGCGTACAATCGCGCGTTCTTTTGGCGGCGATCAAGTCCTGAGGCCCAGATCGCAACCCGAATGCCTCTATCTTCGGACTACAACTCGGCCGGGCCTCGACGTCGCCGATCCTGGCGAGGACGTATTCCGGATCGGTCCATTTCTGGAACGCCGGCCATCCCGCGACCGCGCGCTTGACGAGGCACGGGCGATTTTGGAGCACATAGCGCCGTTGAAAGGCGCGCGCGTCGAGTCGCTCGGCCTCCTCGATGTCGACGGTTGGCGCCGATTTGTAGTTGGGTACTTGCGTCAGGTCCCAGGGGTATTGCGTGTCGCCGCTCATAGTCACCTCCTAACTAAGTGCACTCGTGCCTTTGCGAATGGTATTTACCGGGATAGAGTCTCAGCAGGGTGCTAGAGTCTCCTAAGTCGAAGTAGAATGATGCACAGAGATTATCGGGCTGGTTCACTCACATATGATTCAGTGCTATCATCACACTTCAAAGGCTCGGCCATATTTGGATCGAGAGTGTTCTTTTATGTTGGACCGGGCAGAAGGTCTAAGGGCCGGGATTAAGCGGCCGCAAAATTTTGATCTTATCTCTGCGTGACCAACTTCTCACCAGCGGATGTCACCGACAAGCCAGGCTGTTTAGCAGCTTGGGTCTACCTCAGAGATGCAGAACGACTAACGGTGAACGGTCATCGACCATGATAGCTCAAAGTCAGCCGATGAGATCCTTATGTGTCGCCTTGCCGGTTTCATCCTTCGGGTTGAGCTCTAATCCCGAAGAGATCTCCAAACGGGTAGAAGCCCTCGCCGCGCAGCCGTGTGTGACCCGAATCCTCATTCTTCATCATGATGCCGAGGCCGCGCAGATCGCGCAGCGAATCAGCGGGGCAACCGGCAAGTTGGAATTCGTCAAAGTTGATTCTTGGCTCTCCGGCAAAGACATGATGCGAATTCTGGAAGCGGTCCAGGCCGACGGGCTGCTTTTGAGTCTGAATGAGGCCAACATAGCCTTCGAGCGGCGCGGGCTCGAACAGTTCATGGAGGCTGCGCGAATCTTAGGCGCAGGGCTGGTGTATTCTGACTCCAGGCAGATCGTAGGCACTGATGTCATTGAGCGGCCAAGGATCAACTATCAGATGGGCAGCATCGGCGAGGCCTTCGATTTCGGCGTAGTCGTATTAGTATCAAAGCAGGCTGCAGAGGAAGTGCTCAGGAACCATGGTCCTATTGAGCAGGACATCCGGTGGGGAGGTTTCTATGACCTTCGGTTGAAGTTGTCCATTGACTTCCCGATCTTCCGCGTGGCCGAGGCGCTTTATGCCGAAACAGTGTCGCTCGGCGGGCCGCCGAGAACAGCGCCCAGGAGTCCAGCTAAGCCATTCTACGTACTCGACCGCGGCAACAGGGAGTACCAGAACGAACTGGAGAGGATTGCCACCGCTCATCTGCGACGCCTCGGAGCGTTCCTTGAGTCAGGCAATTGCCCGCCTCCCAGCCCTGATGAGTATTTCCCGGTTCCGGTGAGCATCATAATTCCGACTCGCAATCGGGAAAGAACACTTGCCGGCGCAATACAGAGCGCCCTCGATCAAACTACGTCCTTCGATTACAACGTCATTATCGTGGACGATCATTCGACGGATCGAACCGGCGAGATCGTGGAGGAGTTCGCCTCCCGGCATAAGAACGTAATCCACATAATGCCGGAGCGATACGATCTCGGCGTCGGAGGATTGTGGAACGAGGCAATCTATTCGCCTCAGTGCGGACTCTACGCAGTACAGCTAGATTCCGATGACGTGTACGCCCACGAGCGCGCCGTCGAGACTCTGATCAGCGAATTCAAATCCCCGGGTGCGAGTGACTCGATGAATGAGCCGAGGTATGCGATGGTTGTTGGTTCCTACACGTTCGTCAACTTCGATCTGAAAGAGATACCACCCGGTGTGAATCAGCGCCTCGAACTTTCCCGCGAAAACGGGCGCAATAACGTACTCTGCATCGAAGGGCCTGGGGCGCCGAGAGCATTCTACGTACCCGCACTGAGGCGAGCTGGCTTCCCGAATGTGAGCTTCGGAGAAGACTACGCTGTGGCGCTGCGCATTGGCAGACAATACGACATCGGCCGTGTCTTTGAACCGCTCTACCTTGCCCGACAGTGGGAGGGCAACACCTACCGCTCCTTGCCGCTCGGCACTATCAAGAGCGCAAATATTGAAGACATCTTGCCCGCCGGCATCGATCAGCAAGAGTTCCTGCGGCGGATGCGATCGATCGTAATGCTGATGACGATCACAACTGCCAATCGCAACAACGCCTATAAGGATTATCTCCGCACAGTTGAAATACAAGCCAGGCGGAAACAGAATCAGTACGCGCGTTGAAGCGCTGGCCCGACAGCCCGAGCCGATTAACCAAGTCTGTTTTTCAAGAGAACCATTGTAGACCGGGCACTGAGCACTAGCTCCATGGCTTTAACGCCGAGGTCAGAGTGATCCGCCTCTATGAATCTCTTTCTCATCGACTCGGTCCGCGTACGGAACGAACGATCCTTAAGCACCGTATCGATCATCGACTGAATCTGCCTGGCGGAGATTTTTTTAACGTCGCCCATTAAGCCCAATCCGTGGTAGGCGACTCTGACCGCGTTCACCGGCCTCGACCATGGAAATACAATCATTGGCACCCCAAGCAGTATGCATTCTTTTACGCTATTCAACCCTCCATGGGTAATCATCACGTCTGCCCTCTTTAGTATTTCGATTTGCGGCGCGCGATTCACCAGAATGATGTTTGGCGTCGCAGCGCCAAAATCGTCAATGCTGAGATGATTGCCGATTGATACGACCAGTTGCAAATCCGGCCTCGCGGCCACGGCACTGATTACCGTCTGAAGAAAACTTCGCGCCTCGCGGAACCTGTGAGAGAGGGTTCCCAGCGCGCAGTAAACGAGTGGCTTATCCGGACTGACGTTCTCCCACGGAAAATCCGCGCTCTCTTTCTTTCGCAGGTCTGTGTAGGCGCCAACATAATGCAGAAAGTTCTGTATTCTGGAGCGGGGGAGATCGAACACTTCTGGGCACAGAATCAGCTCAGGTATAAGCTTCAAGACCGGGAAAAAGCCCCTGGTGTCGATCTGTGCTAACGGGTAATTTGCGCTGAGGGCGATTCGGCATAGGGGATCCTGGACGCCTCTTGATCTGAGATACAACCTGAATAAATCGTACTCCCACCAAGAGAGCCGGACCTTCAGCTTCGATAGCGGAGATTTGGGCACGAGCGGCTCGGTTAGGGGAGGCACCCAGCGGTCCCTCACTCTGGGAAGAGTCGGGCTCAGCAGCAGTGTTGGAATCCCAACTTTGTAGCCTATCAACGCCATGTGCTGCGCATAGGAATCCACGACTAACAACTCTGGTTTGACGCGTGCTATCATGTCATCGAGTTCGCCTTTGCAGATCATCTGGAAGAGCTTGAATTCGACCATCTTGCTTGCGAAGAGCTCGCGGGAAATCATAAAAGAGCCCTTCGGCAAGATGTCTTCACAAATCGGCATTGCATCCAGGCCTTGACTGGTTATGACCTCCTGAAAGTCTAATGGGGCAAGGTATCTAACCTTGTGGCCGCGCCGCTCGAGCGCCTTGGCTATACCGAAAGTCGCGCCCACGTGACTAGGGTCCGGGTATGGCAAGAAATGTATTGAGCTCATCATCCTCTCCTACGATGAGTTGTCTACTCCTTTGTCACTTAGTAAACACCTGGGAAAAGCGAGGCCGTCTGCTTTTGGTATTGCCTGTAGTCATCGTCAAATACATCTTGCATGTGCGCTTCCTCTACCCGAATGCGCCGCATTATGTTCAGGCCCCACACAATCACTAACACCCAGCCTATGATGCTGGCAAAAACCAGCGCATAGGCAACTCTGTATGTGATGATAGTGGTGTAGCGCGGGTGACGAGCATAACGGTATGGGCCTTCGCTTACAAACTTCCGGTTGAACCGGTCGGTTGAGAAATACCGCATGAGGTGAGAGTCAACCCAAAGCAGCGCGGCGAATGAAATGACGTATATCGCTAACCCAATGGCCTGTAAGACCAGGTTTTCCAAGACGGGAGCCAAGTGCCAATGCCCATAGTCAAGTAAGATCAGCATATCAGCGGCTGAAAGCGGGATGGGCAGTCGCGTCTTTTGCTTTGCCGCCGGATCGTAGTCAATTCCAGAGAATTCCCTCCTCGCATTGTGAGAACGAAGCGCCTGATGATAGAAACGGTCCAGTTGTAAGATTCGCAGCCCTGTTATCATCAAAAACCCGGCGGTGAACAGATTGATCCGCGACCACATAAAAGGGCTGTTCCACTGTATCAGGCAGGCAAGGGAAACAGTGGTGTAGGCTCCGAAGAGAAGAACCATTCTCCGGTTGCTGTCCCGTGCCTGGGAGAGCTTTCTAGTTGCTTCGGCCATGACGTTCCTGGCTGAATATCTTCCATCTCGACACGTCGCGTCTCAGTGATTCAGGCGGTGAACCGACTGGCTGACCGTGCGGCCCGCGCGAACGATTTCACCCAGGCAGCAGCTTTCTCCAGGGGTTGCTCAGTCGGCGGCGGCTGCCACTTTCACGAGGCGCCCTTCCCCTTCAAGGGTTGAAAGGTCCAGGTCGCTTATGCAGCGCACCCTTACATAGTCGAGCGTCAGATCGCCTTCCAGATGAACACTTCCCGCACCGTTCTCGAAGTCCGCCCCGCTGAAGTCGCAGGAGTCCCTGTCAAGCCTCACTCCCAACTCCGTTCCGCCTCTGGTTCGGGTGAATTTGATGTGAACGTAATTCCGGTCGATTGCCTCTTTGAGCATCCTTACCGTTCTTTCCGCTCGCAGCCCCGCCTCGATAGGGTGACTGCCCTGACACAATCTGTCGACCAGGCTTTCCTCCCTGGGTCTGTTCGGGTCGGGTGGCGGCGGGAGCGGAGGCGGGTTCTTGGCCATCTCCTCCATCTGCTTCCTCAAGCTGAGCGGTCTCATATCGGTCCAGACTTCATTGATATAAGACAGGCACTCCGCTTTCGGTCCCACCTTACCCCCGTCTCTCCACCCGAGTGGATTCTCCCGATACTCCGGCCATATCGAGTACTGCTCCTCGTGATTGACGACGACCTTGTAGATCGTAGTGTCCTCTTGCTCTGAATTGTACGAACTCATTTCCTTCCTCCTGATGTTAGGTGTAAGAGAATGCATGCCACGGGTAGGATCCGATGCGCAGACTTCACGCACCGCCAGCCGGGCAGACTAGTCATAGAAAATCTCCTTGCGGCCGAAGAGCCGTTCCGAAACGATTCCCCGGCTTCGGCACTCTTCGACCAGGCGGTCAGACTCAACGATTGGCCGTGACTGCGGGGTATACTTCAGGCTCATGACATAACTTAGCCACGGCTCCTGGCCCATCGCGTAGACGTAGACCTCGCGGAAATTAAAGCGCCCCACGATGTCCTTCGCCTGTTCGTAATTGGAGCCGTTGAGCCTCCGGGACTCGTCCATCCCTCGTTCGGGTCGTTGCACGAGCAAAGGTCCATACAGCCATGTCAGCGGGGCGCCATCGCACTCCATGCCGAGGAATAGCGTATCGGCGTCGCCGACGCACTCATGAATGTGATCGTAGAGCTTCGGCTCGACGTTGCAGGAGTCCGCGGCGAAGAGTATCGAACGACCGCCCAACCTCACCATGTAAGCTATCTTGCTTTTTACGTCCAGGTCGGAGTGCTCGCCCAGAAATGGCAGCCCTATTATCTCGCCCGACTCCACCGGTATGCTCTCCATATCCGCGATCTCGATGACGTTCTTGAACCCACAGTATTGAAGCAGGTACTTCATCGAAGGGTCCTGCAATGCGCCGGTGACGTTCTTCGGCACGACGATGTTCTTTACCTTGCTGCGAATCTGCAGCAAGGTCTCAAAGAAGACATGGTCCTGGTGGTTATGCGTCAGTAAAACGTAGTCGATCGAGTCCGGCAGGTCTTCATATGTGTAGCGTAAGAGATCGCTCTCATAACTGTAGCTGAGCACGGGGTCGAACAGCAGCGACAGGCCTTTCGCTTCAATCAGAATGCAGGCGTGACCGAAGTAACGCAGGCGGAAGCCCGGCCCGGCATAAGACTCTCTCTTCTTCGGCGGCTTCGGCGTTAGGAAAGACTGGAAACACTCGGCCTGATCTGGGCTCAGATCGAGCATCTCCCGGATTTCGTCCCACGACCGCGGCGTTTTCCTTAGCTTGAAGAGCTCGTCGACGATCTCGTTATCGAACGGCATCTGCAAGTGAACGGCCCCTTCCTCATCCAGGCGCGGGGTACTTAGGACGAAGGGCCGCTCGTCCCCTTTGGTGAAGGAAAGCATCAGGCTCTGGGCCGAGCGGTCATAGTATTGGCTCTTGTATGACAGCGGCTCGATGATCCGAAACGTCGGGTTGTTGTTGATGTCGTAGACCAGCTCGACATACCCGCGCAGGACGCTGGGCACCTTCTCATACAAAGGAGCCAGAGAATAGCCCTTGGCGTTCGCCCTCAAGAGCGTATCGAGGTCGGCAATCGCCGCCGAGAACTCTACCAAGTGGCGGCGAGCCCGCTTCGTCTCGTCGCGAAGCGACTTGATCTCGTCGACTCGCTGCCCTTGGTAATCGATGAATGGACCGCCCATCATCTTCGGATTCTTTACCGCGTTGGCGTGAATCTGCGGGGCGTTGATGTAGGAATCCATTATCTTCAGATGTCGCTCCGTCAAATTCCTTGCCGCGGTTGCCGGAGGTATCAAGTGCGACCACGCATACCATCGGTCGACAAGCGGTTCCAACTGAACGTTCGGCTTCAAGTAAAGAGGTGTGTTCACGGCTGCCTCCTGTCTTCGGCGGACTAAACCTGAGATCCAGCTACTGATCTCAGGCGCGCTTTTGTAGGGTAGTTATAGTGAAGAGGGGCGACACAGAATTGTGTCGCCCCGGGATCATACGCAAGCTTCGGCTGCCTGTCTTCCAGCAAGCCGACCGATATTCACTCATTGCGCAGCGCGATGACCGGATCAACGCGTGCTGCCCGGCGCGCCGGCAGATAGCCGGCTACAATCGCAACCGTGGCGAGTATCACCGTCATGACTGCGAACGTTAGTGGGTCACTCGCCGTTAGACCGAACAAGTAGCTCTTGACCAGGCGCGTCGCCGCAATCGCCATCGGAAGGCCAAGTGCAATCCCAGCAAACACGATCCCAAGAGCGCTACGAAGTACCAGCCATAGGACTTGGCTCCGTTCTGCGCCCAGGGCTAGACGGATGCCCAGTTCGCGCGTGCGTTGGGCGACGCGGTACGACATCACCCCATACACGCCCACCAGCGCAAGCACTAACGCCATCAAACCGAAGAAGCTGGCCAGCGTGGCCATCATCCGCTCTTGCACGAGGGAATCATCCACCTGCTGCGAGAGAGTCCTTACGCTCAAAACGGGTAGGTTCTGGTCCAGGTCCGAGACCTCATGGCGGACGCTGCCGAAAAGAGTGGACGGGTCCTTCGTCGTCCGCGCGTACAGAATGCGAGCACCCATCGTGTCAGGGCTCTGAAGGAATGGAAGATACACGGTCGGGGATACCTCGTCACGCAGGCTTCGGTCCTTCGCGCTGCGGACCACGCCGACTATCTCGGTGTCGAGCGGTGTCCCCTCGCCGCCGAGCCCGATGTGCTTGCCTAAGGGTTCGCCGTCTCCAAGGTAACGCTGAACGAACGTGTCGTTCACCACCGCCACTTTGGGCGTGTTGTCCCGTTCATCGCCCGTAATGTCGCGTCCGGCCAAGAGCAACATGCCGACCGCGTCGAAGAAGTGAGGCATAATATGAGTTACTATCGTGTCGGGCTGCTGGCCGGGCTGGGCCGGATATCCCTCAACGGATACTCCTTTTATGGTGCGCCTTCTGCTCAAGGGACCGCCGTCGGCCAGGCTCACCACGCTCGCGCCAGGCAGGTTCCCCACGCGAATGAGCAGGTCATCATAAAAGGCCCGGGCCTTCGTCGCGTTGTACCCGTTGAGACCCACGTCCACCGAAGCCGTAAGTACATTCTTGGGATTATATCCAGAGTCCATGCCTCGCAGATTTTGCAGGCTGCGCACGAGCAGCGCGCTTGAGGCCAGCAACAGGAGCGAGAGGGCCACCTGGCCCACCACCAGGCCGCTCGTCAGTTGCAGGCGGCGGCCTCGCTGGGCCCTCGTCTGTTCGTTCTTGAGCGCGGACGTCAATTCACTGCGAGTCGCCTGTAGAGCCGGGATGAGCCCGAAAACAACGCCAGTCGCAACGCTGATGGCGAGCGTGAAGATCAGCACGCGTACGTCCGTGTGTAACTGGACCGTGAGCGGGATCGTCGACTGCGGGAGAAAAGCCAGCACAGCCTCGCCAGACTGATAGGCGAAGGCCAGTCCCAGCGCCCCTCCGATTACCGACAGCAACATACTCTCGGTCAGGAGCTGCCGAATAATCCGCGACCGGCTGGCTCCTATCGACAAGCGGATGGCGATCTCCTGGCGGCGGCCGGCCGCGCGTGCGAGCAGCAGGTTGGCCAGGTTCACGCATGCGGCCAGTAGCAAGATCGCCACCATCCCCATAAGCACCAGTAGCGGCCGCGAGAACTGAGCTCGCAACCGCGACATGCCCTGACTCAGTGGTTGCAGCTCCAGGTGCCGCCCGGAGAGCATGCCCCGCAGCGGATGATCCGCAGGCAGGTTCTGCACTTCCTGCTGAAGGATCTGTTGATAGAGAACTTCAGTGGCGCTCTGTGCCTCTTGCTCGTTGATCCCAGGCTTGACTCGCGCCATTATTGGCAGCCAGTAAGCCGTGCGCCGTTCCAGCATGTTCCCCGGCGGGCCGCCGGTCATGATTCGCGCTTGCATCATTATTGGCACCCACAGGTCTGGAGACGAGCCCATCTCGACACCGAAAAAGCCTTTGGATGCTACGCCCACGATGGTGAAGGGGAATCCATTGATACGAATGACTTGCCCAACCGCCTGCGACGCGCCGCCAAACCTGCTTTGCCAGAAGCTGTAATTGAGAACAGCGACGGGATGTCCATCCTGTCGAACGTCATCACTCTCGTTCAGCAAACGGCCCTGCGCAGCCTTAACGCCGAGCGTCGTGAAAAAATTTCCCGACACCAGTTCGGTAGTCGCTCGCTCCGATTCGGTCTCCGTCGTGATTGTGACCGGCACCACGTTATGTGCGACCACGTCGGAGAAAACCGTATTCTGGTCACGCAGGTCCCTGTAGAGCGGGTATGAGAAGGACGCTTCAGATTGTCGATCCGGCTTGGCCACTTTCAAGACGACGAGACTGTCCGGTTCTTGCACCGGGAGCGATCGCAGCAGGACTGCGTTAAGCAGACTGAAGATCAAGGTGTTGGCCCCGATGCCGAGCGTCAGCGACATCACGGCAACGAGGCTAAAGCCAGGGTTCTTCCGCATCACCCGCAACCCATACCGAACATCCTGCAGCAAACCTTCGAATGATCTGAGATTTCGCATTTCGTGAGTTACCTCCTCGGCCGAATCTGACTCCACGCAGAATATGGCTGCAGTAGCCCCCTCTCGCATCCGCGGCACGAGAATATCAGGCAGTGTTTTCCATCATAGTCATCGGAACAGCACCCTTACTAATTCCCTCCTTGCGGGTGGCCGCTCGTTCGATCACGTCTACAGCGAGCGGCAAATCTTCCCCGCGTAGAAAAGTCACTCGCATCTTGGCGACATTTCGCCGAAAGCTGTCCTCCGTGACCAGCCGGTCCATCAGCGACAAGATGCTCGCCAGATCCATGGTTTCAATCTCGGCCTTCAGCCCCAGCCCGTGGTGAACCACACGGTGGCCCGTCCGAACGGAATCGGACACGAGCGGCAACACTAACATGGGTACGCCCATGAGGATACATTCCTTCACGGTTCCCATGCCACCATGAGTCACCATGAAGGCGGTTCGTGAAAGTATGTTGAGTTGCGGCGCCCAATCGCAAATATGGATGTGGTCAGCGGCGCCTTCGAACATTGCCAGGTCGAGTTTGCCGCCGACCGAGATGATGAACTCCCACTGCGGCCGCGACAAAGCAGCTTCCATCAAGAGGCGAAAGAACGAGCGTCCGGTTTCACCGTACACGTCCGGTTGGCTGCCCAGCGATACATACACGATGGGTCGCGAAGCATCGACCCGGTTCCACGGAAACGGCGCCTCTACCCGATCCAGATCGACTCCCGCACCGATATAATGCGTGTCTGGATCCTTAGGTCGACCTTGCAACTCGAACCCTTCGGGAATCAGAGAAAGATCCGGCATTGCCAGAATAAGGTCCACGATCTCTCCGAGACTGCGTAGACGCACGCCCGACTGCTCAATGTATTGAAGCACATCCGTGGCGCCGGTTTTCAGATCCAGCATCCGTTCAATAACCGCGCGGCTGGCTTCAGCCCGCCTTTGTCGCCGAATGTAGGGCGTCAGAAAAACGATGGGAATGCCATAGCGGTATCTGATCGTCAACGCTTCGGCTGTGTAGAACGACAGGACCAGCATAACGTCCGGTCGCACGCGCGCCATCGGATCATCGAAAGCTTTCCCAGTCGCCAGCGAACCAAAATATAACTCCTGCGCGGCATTCATCAATTTATGGTTGTCGATATCGCGCCCGGCAAGAGCGCGCAGACGACGCGCTGAGCCAGTCGGCAAGACATCGCCCAGAATTTCGACGAATTCGAAGCCCTGGGTACGTATAGTCTCCGCCGTGTCGGCGATCCCCAGGTAGCAGACACGGTGCCCGCGATCGCGCAATGCTTTCGCCACGCGGAAGGTCGGGAGGATGTGCCCTTCGTAAAAATCAATCAGGATGCCGATAACAGACATGGCGAACTTGCGGTCAAAATCTATTCAGGCCATGGGCCCGGATGGTTGCGCTGCACTTATTTTACAAGATGCTGGCTGCGGCTTCTCGCGTATTTCGTGCTATGCGACTCCGGTTGGCTGCCTCAACATGGGCATGAGCGTTCTGGGCGGCGGCAGAAAACGCGTGCACCTCGCCATAGATGGGATAGATGTCCGGCAGTCTGTTCCACCTATTCAAGGACTCACTCCGCTCGAGCTCCATCGTTATCTTCTCGATTCGTTCCTCGGGCGACTCTTGTGGTTCCGGCCATGCCAGGACGAGAGAATTCAAACCGCCGCGCAGAACCTCGGCAGATATCAAGCAGGCATGCTGGCTCCATCGCGAACAAACTTTTAAGTTGTCGATCGGGCAGCCATTGACTACCACCGAAACCGTCTCGTCACCCATAGGCTGGCTGGGCAGCCTGCACGTCAGCTTCAACTGGATCGGGGCAGGGCTATCACAAATCAGGTGGAAGAGCGATTCAGGCTCACGGGCGCGGAGATATATCGCACCTTCCCACCATTCGAAGCCCAGGTGCTCGAATGGTATGTCGCAGTATGGAGCGCTCAGCAGATTTACTTCCTGGATCTCCACCGCATGCTCGTCCATCAACAGGCGGTCAATGCGCTCCCCGGCCTCGGATATGCTTTCGGCGACCGCGTCCTTGAGCGCCTGGATCTCAAGCAGGTTGAAATGGACCCTGCGAACCGGAGAGCCTGCGGCGAGCGCGGAGATTGATGGAAAGACGTCTCGCCTGGACAGTAACTCTTCGAATGTTCGGCACATCATGTAAGGCGTCTGCCGGACGCAAAGGCCGGCAAATAACAGTCCTAGGTTGATGACTTCAGGCGTATGCTGGATCGCCTTCGTGAAGTGGAATCGCACGATCTCATCGCTCTGGCCACTGCGTGCATTAATCCTCGCGGCGTTAAAATGAGCTTCGGCAAGAACATTCCGGTCCAGGTAAAACTCATGCGCGTTCAGGTCGCGCCACCCCACTTTGCGCCTGCCAAGCAAGGGCAGGAGGGATTCGGCGGCGCAAGCCATAGCAAGTCGCATCCCTTCAATCGTCATGTGACAGGAGTCCAGGAACAGGTTCCGGTCAGGCAGCGCGCCGGCCAGGGACTCAGAAATTCTGGTTGGCAGGTCGACCATTACAACCGCCGATCCTGCGCACTCCGAGCGAAGCGTTTGCTGGATGACCGGGAAGCACCGAGGTTGTTTCAGGACCGGCACGCACAGACCTATGTCGGCTGCTTTGTCGATGAATCGACGCGCTTCTTCATTATCGCCGAGCAGGCGGCTGCACGTTGCCAGGATTTCATAAGCTACGGGGCTCGCGCCGCCATCCAAGTCGATCATAGCCTTCGACGAGACAGCGGCTCTGTTGTAGTCATGATCCGCCAGCGCGCTTTGTGCCTCGAACAGCAATTGCCGCCACTGCCGGCTGCGAGCGCCCACGAGCAGTGGGTTGCGCCAATCCAGAGGGCTCCGCCAGTCCGCTGCATTGAATTCTGGAATCACGAACACAAACGGGATGGAGTGCCGCGCCGACAGCTCAGACATCACGAGCATCTGGGTCTTAACCGCTTGCCGCGTTTCTTCCTTGATCTGCTCGATGACTGCTAGCCAGCTCTTTTCTGCACACAATATCTCTGCGATCCCATCGACCCGCACGCCTGAAGGTATTCGCCAGTTATTGCCGGCGAATACTACAAATGCGTCGGGCTTGAGGGCCAATGCCGGCTCAAGGAGATCGATTAATCCGGCATAGGTCAGGCCGTTTTGAGCCAGGTCGATCACTTCTAGTTCATCCGCGCCGGTTGCCAGGTTTAATAACTTTCGTAGCGCGAGCGCACAGTTGAACCGCGGGTCGTATGGGAAACCGCGGGCCACCGATTCGCCGACCAGCACTATCCGCGGTTTGCTGCTCTTTGCCTCGGCGGCCAGCGCGGCAATTCGCTTTCGAATCAAAGAAGCTGCCCGAGGATCGTCTTGAAATACTTCCCCCTTTGCCTCGCGGCTGACGTCGTTGATCAACTCGCCCGCCAGCGCATTCCGAACACCGCGCCGGTCTTGCGCGTCGATAAGCCTCAAAGCGATGTGCTCGGCTCGCCGTTTCTCGGGATCAGATGAGCTTGTCATTTAATTCCCCTACAGTAGTGTATAGACCACGTCACTGACGGCGGGCGTGTTATACACTACCGCTCGCCTGAATAGCTCCTCCCAGACCGCAGGCAGCCCCGAACGATCGATGAGAAAGTCTTCGAGCACGAGCGTGTCGATGTCAGACCTCGTGAAACATAGCAGCGCATCGGCGGGGTCACAAACGATGGGCTCATCCCGCATATTGAAGGAGGTGTTAAGGAGTATAGGGCAGCCGGTATGCTGCCCGAATAACTCGATAAGGCGCAGGAAGCGCGGGTTCGTTTGCGCATCCACCGTCTGCACCCTGGCCGAGCCGTCAACGTGTGTGATTGCCGGCAGGTCGAGCGTATTCTTCACTTGACAGACCTCCAGCATGAAAGGTGAGGCGTGGTCGAGGTCGAAATACTCGTCCGCCTTCGATTGAAGCACTGCCGGGGCGAAGGGACGAAAACTCTCGCGCTTTTTGACGAGCGCGTTTATTCTGTCACGCATTGTGGCATCGCGCGGATCGGCGAGGATTGAACGCGCGCCGAGGGCCCTCGGCCCGAACTCCATGCGCCCGTGAAACCAGCCGACGACTTTGCCGCCCACGAGCCGCTCGACTACGGCTTCAAGGAGCGCTCTCTCACGGCCTCTATAGTCCTCGGCTTTCAACGAGGTAGCCGAAAGCAGTTTGTAGATGTCATCGGGCGAGAATCCCGGCCCCAGGTACGCGTGCTGCATCGCTTCCAGTTGCGGTCGCTTACCAGTGAGTCGCCTGTGCGCGATGGCAGCGGCGCCGAGGGATGTGCCGGCGTCGCCAGCCGCCGGCTGCACGAATATGTGCCGGAAGGGGCCCTGTCTGAGTATCTTCCCATTTGCAACACAGTTGAGTGCCACTCCGCCCGCCATGCATAAATTCTCAGAGCCAGTCTTCGCATGAAGGTGCTCGGCTATTGTCAGCAGGGCCTCTTCCAGCACGCACTGCAAAGAGCGAGCTACGTCTTTGTGGAATTGCGTGATCTCGGACTCGGCCTTTCGCGGCGGTTGGCCGAACAAATCGACTAAGGAGTCGGTATACATCAGGCTCCGGCTGCTGAAATCGAAGTACTCCATGTTGAGGCGGTATTGGCCCGACGCGTCGAGCTGGATCAGTTTGTGCAATTGGCTCACATACCGCGGCTCCCCGTATGGCGCAAGCCCCATGACCTTGTATTCGCCGTCATTCACTGAAAACCCGATGTAACTGGTAAGGGTGCTGTACAACAACCCTATCGAGTGCGGGAAGTGAACCTCTTCGAGAAGCTCTATGTCATCTCCCATCCCTCGGCTGTAGCTCGTCGTAGCCCACTCGCCGACGCCGTCCACCGTCATGATTGCGGCATCTTTGAATCCTGAGAAATAGAACGCGCTCGCGGCATGCGCTTCATGGTGATCGACCACCTCGATTGGCCCGTCGTATCCGAGTAGATTGCGGATTGTATCGATGGGGTGCCTCGCCCTCCGCCACAGTTGCACACAGAGTTCTTCCGACAAGTTCGGAAGGCTCATCCAAATCTGCCGCTCGAGCTTCTTGCGCGGGTTTTCATAGTACGCGACGCAATCAATCTCGGCGATGGAGAGTCCTGCTTCCTGCAAGCAGTGACTAAACGCGCATCTGGGGAATGACGGGTCATGCTTCTTGCGGGAGAAACGTTCCTCTTGCGCGGCGGCGGTCAAGATGCCGTTCTGCAAAATGCACGCGGCAGAATCGTGGAACAGCGCGGAGATTCCGATGATGTTCAAGTCGTCCTCCTCTCGTTCAGCACCTCTCCGAACGAACGCGCGTGTCGCGGGCTTTGAGCCGCCGCGAAAAGCAAGTTCAGTTCACACGAGCTCACGCCGAGAAATTCATAAGCGGATGCTGCGGGGAGTATTGATTGCTACGCGCCCTTCATGAATCCGAGGTTTGGCGCTGATTCGTCTTTGTTGACCCCGGACAACAAGTTAGACACTTCTTCGTCCGAAAGGTCTTGGACGCGCTGCCAGAGTCGCGCCACGGTTTCCGCGTCCTCAGGTGCGGCATTGCAGGCGGCAATCGACTCTGCCAGCCCGGCCACTGCAGGGTTCTGAAATATCAGGGACAGCATGGGAGTGCTGGTCGGGAAGATATCTTGTAGTTCCGCGGCCAGTCGCGCCAGCATAAGCGAGTGCCCTCCCAATTCAAAGAAGTTGTCATGGATCCCTATGCGATCCAAGTCCAGCAAGCTCGCCCAGTGAGAGGCCAGCACCTCCTCAAGACTCGTGCGCGGACTCACGTAGTCTTCGCGTAATTCGGGGCGCACTCTCGCAGGCGCCGGCAAAGCCCCGCGGTCCAATTTTCCATTCACAGTAAGCGGGATGGCCTCGATGCGTACAAACGATGCCGGGATCATGTAGTCGGGCAGCTTCCTTGCGAGGAACGCGCGCAGCTCGCCGCCCGAAGGCGCCGATGCGAGCCTCGGCACAACGTAAGCAACGAGGCGGCAGCCGTCGCGGCCGCGCTGATCAGGTACGATGATACTGTCTTGTACGTCTGGATGCTCGGCCAGCGCGGCTTCTATTTCGCTAGGCTCAATGCGGAACCCGCGAACTTTCACCTGATGGTCCAAACGCCCAAGATATTCAAGATCGCCGGTCGTGGACTGGCGGGCCAGGTCACCCGACCGATACAGCCGCTCGCCCTTGCGTGCCGCAAACGGGTTCGGCAGGAAACGTAATGCCGTCAGCGATGGCTGATTGAGGTAGCCCCGGGCCAAGCCCGCGCCCGCGATGTATAGCTCCCCTTCTACGCCCGTCGGCGCCGGGCGCAAATGCTCATCAAGGACGAAAGCTCGCAGGTCAGGAATCGCCCGGCCGATGCGGCTTCCGCCAGCGCCGAGCGCTTCAGCTTGTGATAGCGGACAATATGTGACATGAACCGTCGTCTCGGTGATGCCATACATGTTGACGAAATGAACGCCATCTTCCCCGTGGCGTTCGAACCAGGGACGTAAACTGCGCGGGTCGAGCGCTTCGCCGCCGAAGATCACGAACCGCAACGCAAGCTCGCGACCTTCGCCTCCGTCTTCCGCGGACATCAGCTCGCCGAATGCCGAGGGCGTCTGACTGAGCATAGTCACTCGCTCGCCGGCGAGCAGTGCCAGAAAGTCCCGGGGCGATCGGCTGATCGCATACGGGACGATGACCACCAGCCCGCCGTAAATCAGGCTCGGCCATATCTCCCAGACCGAAAAATCGAAAGCGTAAGAGTGAAACATCGTCCATACGTCGTCGCGTCCGAAATCGAACCACTGCTTGGTCGCCTTCAACAGTCGCGCGACGTTAGCGTGGGTGACGGTGACGCCTTTTGGCCGGCCCGTCGAGCCGGAGGTGTAGATGACGTATGCGGCATTTTCGGGGACCACCGGCGCCTCCAGGTTAGACACGGGGAGGCGCTTGACCGTGTCCCACTCGTCATCCAGAATCACGCGATGGATTTGCCGTGACGCGGTCGCGTCGCGCAACGCAGACTCTGTGATAAGGGCGCAGGCTCGCGCGTCGTCCAGCACGTATGCGATTCGCTCCGGCGGGTTGGAGACATCGATGGGAACGTATGCGGCGCCGGTCTTCAGCACCGCAAGGATCGCAACCAACATGTCGAGTGACCGATCCAGGTAGAGGGCGACGCGCGTTTCCGGCCCGGCTCCGAACCTTATCAAATGATGTGCAAGTTGATTGGCGCGCGCGTCGAGTTCCGCATAAGTCAGGCACCCGACCCCGCAACTGGCCGCAACCGAATCAGGGACGAGTAAGGCGCGTTCCGCGAAGCTCTCATGCAGGCATCGAGTGATCTCATATTTGACGTCGATGGCGTCGCCGCGCAGCAGGTCTTCACGTTCGGCATAATCCAGCATAGGCAAGTCTCGAATGCGCGTGCGCGGCGCGGCGACGATTGCATCTAGTAGCGTCGTGAAATGACGACGCATGCACAGGATGGTTTCCGGCTCGAACAGGGCGCGATCATAGTTCAGCACTCCGCGGAATTGCTCGCCGGCGTCGGCCATCGTCAGCGTGATGTCGAATTGCGCCGTCCGCTGCTCAATAGGCATGGCGCTCAATTCTAAATCGGCTACTGACAGGTGCGTCTCTTCGCACTCGACGGAAAAAGCTGCCAGGGAACTGTCCCGATCGAAGTGGGCAGCATCGTGATATGCGAAGACAACCGCAATCGGCGGGCGGCTCATATCCTTGCCCTGATGCAAGCGCTCCGCGATGAGCGAGAAAGGGTAGTCATCATTCGCGAAACCTTCGAGCGCCTCGCGGCGTGTTTGCTTGAGAAAGTCTGTGAACAGGGCGGCTCCGTCAATGCTGGCCCATATTGGCACGATGTTACTGATGTAACCGACAACTTCGGCCAACTCAGGCCGATTACGAGCCGCCGAAGGCATCCCTACCAAAAACTCGCTCTGCCGCGTGTACCGGAACAGCAACACTTGAAAGCCTGCAAGCAGCAGATGGGACGACGTGACGCCGTAGCTGCGACAAATCTCATGAATTCGCGCGCTCAGTTGCGCGTCGAATGAAAAGCGGCACTCGGCCCCTTCAAAAGAGCGTGCGACGGGGCGCGGCATATCGGTGCGCAGGTCCAAATACGAAGGAGTCTTTTCGAGTTTTCGCTCCCAATAGCTCGTCACCCCTCTTCCGCCTTGGCCACGGAGCAGACCATCATGCCATCGCAAGTAATCGGTGAACTGCAAACCTGGCTCACGAAGCGGCTCACCTGCATACAGCGCCTGGAACTCGCGCAGTAACACGCCGAACGAGCGCAAATCAATGGCGATGTGATGTACGCTGACCAGCATCAAATGCTCCTCCCGCGAGCGCGCAAACAGGTGCACCCGGAGCACCGGTCCCTGCTCCAGATCGAAGGGCCTTTCGGCTTCCTCCTGCGCGCGTACGGCCAGTTGCCCGTCACTCCAGCCGCCTGCATCTTCTTGATGGAACCACACGGAGGCGCGGGCATGAACGTACTGTTTCGCGTCCGGCCCCACGCCCGAAAAGGTAGTTCGGAGCGCGGAATGGCGATCTATCAGCGATTGCCAGACGTGGTGCAGCCGGGCGCGATCCAACGGGCCTCTGATCCGTATGCCACGCGTGATGTTGTAAGCGGCGCTGGCGGGATAGATATGATGAAAGAACCACAGCGTCTGTTGATTGTGCGAGACTTGGTGAACACCCACCGCAGGCTCGGCTTCGATGAGGGCGGGCGGGTGTTCACCCGCATTCAAGCCTTCGAGAATACGTCCCGCCAGTCTAGACACGGTCATTGAATCCAACAGCTCCGTCGCCGGAAGGTCTAAACCAAAGGCACTCTCGACCCACGCTTTCAGCCTAACGGCCAGCAACGAATCGAGCCCTGCGCTGGTTAGTGTCCGATTAGTGTCGACTGCGCCTTCTCCTAACATTCGCGCGAGTCGATCGGCTACAGCGCGCTCGATCAACGCCAGCCGGCCGCCTTCATCCTCCAAGAGGACCCCTTCGCGGTTGAGCGGAAGCGGAGCCGGCTCATCATCAAGCGCGACAAAGATGCTCGTCGACAACGCTTCTATCGTCCCCGCCATGAACTCGGCTGCGCAGGCATGACGCTTCACTTTGCCGCTGGAGGTCTTCGGGATTCGGCCCATGTTTACGAGGAGCACTGCATAGGGCTGCACTTCGTGGCACGCGGCCACGGCATCTCGCGCCGCTTCGATCTGGGTGCTTGCATCCACGCGCGCGTTGCGCTCGCGCTCGATCATTATTGCAAGACGTTCCTCACTCTCGACCTGCACCGAGAAGGCGGCCACCGCCCCCATGCGTAACTCGGGAAAGCGCTGCTGCACGGTCCACTCAATATCTTCCGGATGATAATTCTGGCCACGGATGATTATTAGGTCATTCAGCCGCCCGGTGATGTACAACTCGCCGTCAGCCAGGAAGCCAAGGTCGCCCGTGCGCAGAAACGTGTCACTGGATCCGGGAAGCCGCGCGTGGAATGTTGCGGCCGTGCGCTCCGGCTGATTCCAGTACCCGGACGCGACGGCAGGCCCTGATATCCAAACTTCACCTATCTCTCCGCGCCCGCACTCAAACAGAGTGTCCGGATCGACGATTCGAATTTGAGTATCCGCGACCGGCGCTCCGCAACCGGCCACGACCCGGACCGGCGCATGTTCATCTGAAGACGGTTGTACGCGGTGCGCCTCTAACGCGCGGGCATCGGCAACGTATTGGCTCGGCTGGTTTGGCTTTGGGCCGCCGGAGACAATAAGGCTCGCTTCGGCCAGTCCGTAGCAGGGCAGAAACACATCGCGCCGAAATCCGTACGAACCGAATCTCGCCGCAAAACGATCCAGCGTCTCCGGATGGACGGGCTCAGCGCCGTTGAATGCGACGGTCCAACTGCTGAGATCGATACTGTCACATTCTTCGGGTGTGATCTTGGAGACGCACATTTCGTAGGCAAAGTTCGGCGCCCCGCTCGTGCGCCCGCGGTAGTTGGATATCGCCTTCAGCCACCGGGCCGGCCGTTGCAAGAAGGCGGCGGGCGACATCAATATGGCTTGTGCGCCGACGTAGAGCGGCTGCAGCACGTTTCCGATCAAACCCATGTCGTGGTAGAGCGGCAGCCATCCGACAAAGGTTGACTCAGCCGTATGACCGCACGCCGTCTTAATCATTCGCTCATTGTGAATGAGGTTGGCGTGCGTCACCATCACGCCTTTTGGCGCGGACGTTGAGCCCGACGTGTATTGCAGGAAAGCAATTGATTCGGGTCGGATGGATGGCTTCCGCCACTCTGCTGCGAGATCGTCCGGAAGCTGATCTGTTATGCCCCAGCGCGGCGGGCAGCCCGGCTCCTGGCTGAAGAGCGCTTCGACCTTTTCCGCGGCCGGCGACGAAGTGAGCGTCAGGGCCACGCCCGCGTCGGCGAGAATCGACAGCAGCCGTTCGAGCCCGCGTTGCCGTTGGCCTGAGCGCGGAGGGTATGCCGGGACAGCCATCACGCCTGCATACAAGCAGCCGAAGAAAGCTGTGATGTAATCCAACCCCGGAGGGTAAAGCAACAAGACTCTATCGCCGGGGCTGACTTCCTGCTGAAGCCATGCACCGATGGCTCGAGCGCGCAGGTCCAGGCCGCCGAGAGTCATTCGTTGCTCGATCCCTTCCCCGTCCGCAAGAAAGATATAGGCGAGGCGATCGGGCTGCCACTCGCTTCGCCTCGACAGCAATTCCACCAGCGTCGAAACATTTGGAGGCGGCGTCATTTCAGCGGCTCCTTCTGATCGATATTCTTACTCGCTGCTGCTCAAGCATTCCGTCAGCAAGGCGGCAAGCCGTTTGAGGTGTTGCTCATTCATTAAGGCCCCGTGCGCGCCTGGGAACGCGTGGACATCGACGCGCCCGGTGGTGAGTCGCCCCCACCCGAACAACTCGTCGCTGCCTTCAGGAACGTCGGTACGAAACAACGTTATGTTCCTGGCATAAGGCTTGGGGCGGTAACTGTCTGCTGCACGGACATTGGTCGCCATCACGCGCAGGAACCGGTTGAACTGGCCGATTGTGACGTCAGCCGGTATGCGGCTGATGGCCTTTGCGCCTTCAAGGTAGCGCGCGATCTGCGCCTGATGGTCGAGGCGCTCCATCTCTTCACGCGGTATGGATAAATCGTCCCAGGCCTTGCGTCCGATGTAATTGGTGATCCAATGGTCGATTGCCTCCTCCCAGCCTTCCTGGGAGTATTCAATGGGGGTCTTGGAATATGTGCCGTCGAGCAATCCGAGGAACGATACCTGATGTCCGGCGGCCGTCAATTGCAGCGCCATTTCATAAGCGACCACCACACCCATGGACAAGCCGGCCAGTTGGTAAGGACCCTCCGGTTGCGCGGCGCGCAGATCATTGATGTAAAGCGCCGCCATCTCTTCCACGCTGGTCAGCGGAGACTGCCCTTCTCCCAGACCGTGTGATTGAAAGGCGAAAAACGGCTGCTCAGGCCCGAGGCTGTGGGCAAGATCGACGAAGGAGTGCACGAGCCCGCCACCTGGGTGCACGCAGAACAGCGGGCGGCGTGCGCCGTTCGATTGCACAGGCACTACACTCGACGGCGGAGCAAGCGCGACCTCCTGGCGGAGATATGCCGCCATCTTCTCCACCGTGGGCCAATCGAAAACTGACCGCACAGAGATCCTTGCGCCGAAGACCGCGCCCAACCGGGCCGACAGCGCGACGGCTCGCAAGGAATGGCCCCCGTGCCGGAAGAAGTCATCTCGTATGTCGAGGTCTTCAGCCCCGAGCGCTTGCTCCCACAGGTGCTTCAGAAGCGTTTCCATGCTGTCGCGCGGGCGCAGCAGTCCTGTCGAATGCTGAGCGCCGGGAGCCGGAAGAGCCTTGCGATCAACTTTGCCGCTCGTGGTCAGCGGCAAGCTGCGCAACAGCACAAACCTGTTCGGGACCATGTAGTCGGGCAGACACCTCAGATGCTCATGCAGATCAGCCTCGCTGATCGCGGGTGGGTCTGCCGGCGATGCCGTCACAATACTCCGAACGGCAGTGGATGATTTTGTGGTTCGGCGGGCGTAGACCTTATAAAGATCCGTCTCTCTAAATAGCTCGTCCTGATCGACGGCGACTTCGAAGCCGCGAGCTTGAAGCAGCGAGAGGATATTATGCAAACGGCTTTCTCCCAGGTCTCCGGCCCGGTCATGTACTTCCATTACGACTTGCAAAATCCTGGGCCAGTGCTCCGGCGAGATGCCCAGAAGCACATCCATCTCGGAGCGCTCGACGCCAATCTTTAACAGATCGATGGCCGCGACATTCTCTTCACGTATAACGTCCGACAGCCTGCGGACTGGACACTGCATCTTTGTGCTCACGAACCGAGTCCTCAGAACGTCGTCTGCCTGATCGAGCAGTACTCCGGCTTCAGCAGAGCCGAGGTGTTGCTCGTTTGTGAGAAGGTTCTTGACCAGGCGCACATTCTCATCCAAATCGGCGTAGTCGCTGAGACCCGACATCCACGAGTAGAGCGGAAAGTAGCTGAACTCCCTAACGCTTTCTCGCTCGCCGAGTCCTAGCGGGAACAGTCTCACGGACGACCTGCAGTCCGCAGCATTGGTGCGCAGGTTCTCGAAGATTTGCGGTATGGGTTCGAACGCGTAGATGCGGCCTTTCGGACAGCGGTCGCTTACCAACAACGTGAACAAACCTATGTTAGCTCCAACGTCGAATACACAAGCGTCTTCGTACAACTCAATGCCATGTTGCAAGTAGGTTTGCTTTTCGAAGATTTCACTGTAGAGGAACTCAGCCTCGTTCCGGTTTTGATATGCGATAGCTTTTCCGTTGGGCAAGACAAGCGAATCAGCGTCAGGGGGCGATGACCATCGGTGCGGAACGACGTATGCCACCAGCGTCCCTTCCCTCACTATCACCGCGCACTGCGCCACTCCTGCCTGCTCCCTCACCACCGCCTCCACCTCTCCCAACTCCACCCGGTACCCTCGCACCTTTACCTGA
>Ga0070696_100000453_pt1 | contig 25648 bp, 21 predicted proteins | sample KBSK1253metaG_FD_65474 | JGI IMG/M metagenome (GOLD analysis project Ga0070696, IMG submission 65474) | Corn, switchgrass and miscanthus rhizosphere microbial communities from Kellogg Biological Station, Michigan, USA - KBS K1-25-3 metaG | ecosystem: Host-associated > Plants > Roots >... | reverse complement strand
GCTCGCGATCATGCGGATCCGGCAGCCGTGTTGTCGCGCATGCAACTGCACTCCCCGCGCTTCGCGATTCTGGCACTGGACCATTCGAGCAGCGCGGATGCATGGACAGTTCCCATTAATCATCGGCATGTCGTCGCGCATGTAGGCGTGCCCATAGCCGTCGAAAGTTTGGCCTCCGCCCTGGAGCTCGCGCACGAAGAAGTCAACGCACGCGTCGCGCTGCTGGGCGATGACAGCGCGGCGACGCCGCCCCGCACGCCGTCCGGCCCTCGCCGGGCCCCCCGGCTTGCGGCGTTGCTCGCGGCCGGCGTGGTGGTCGCGGGTATCGGGACCTTCATCCTCACGCGTCACAGCGAGTCCCCGGTCCCTTCGGCATCCGCGCCCGGCACGGGATCTCCCACAACCACGGAATCCCCCACAACCACGGGACTCCTGCCGCAATCGTCCAACAAGCTTGCCGCGACCGACGACAAAGTGGACCGGCTCATCGAGAAAGCGCAGCAGGCCATGGCCGACCGGCACTTCATCGACCCGGTGGATGGCAGCGCGCTGTCGCTGTACCGGGGCGCATTGGTTCTCGATCCTGCCAACGGCGAAGCCCGCCAGGGCCTGCAGCGCCTCTCGGAAATTTTGATCGCGCGAGTGCAATCGGCGCTGGATGAGCGGAAATTCGACGTGGCCTTGCAGGCGCTGGAAACGGCGCGCAGCATCGATCCGGGCGACCGGCGCTTGTCGGCGCTGGATGAACGCATCGCCAGCTTGCGGGCGGAGCTCGGGCCGGCGCAGATTCAAGCCGCGCTCAATGCGCAGAATTTCGATCGCGCGACGCAGCTGATCGAAGAGGCGGCGCGCGCGAAAAGCATCAGCGGCGCGAGGCTGGCGCAACTGCGCGATGAAGGCCGGCGGCGCCGGGATGATTTCAACGCCGCCCATTTCGCGAGCCTGATCGACGCGCGTCTGCAGCAGGATCGACTGATCGATCCGCGCAATGACAGCGCCTCGTTCTACCTGATCCAGGCACGCCAAGCGGGGGTCAGTGCATCGGCGCTGCAGCCGCAGTCTCAGGAGTTGATCAAGCGGATGGTGCTGGCGGCGCACGGCGCCATCGAGCAACGCAGCTACCTCGATGCCGACCGCCTGTTGGCCGAGTTGCGCAGCATCGGTGCGCCCGCGGTCACGATAGCGGCCGTGCAGCACGAGCTGGCGGCCGCGCACACTCCAGCGGCGCATGCGGCGCCTGCGCAGCCGAACACTCTCGAGCTGGCTCAGTCCCGGCTCGCGCAGGGAAACGTGACCGAGCCGGAGAACGACAGCGCGCTGTTTTATGTCAATCAGCTGCGCTCGGCCGATCCGAAGAATGCGGGGCTCGCGCAAATATCCAATGCGGTGCAGGCGAAAATCCTCGAGCGGGCGCGCGCCGCCCTCGATGCGTCGCAGCTGGCAAACGCCGAGGCACTGCTGCAACTGGCGAACGGGTTGGGCCCATCGGCGGATTTGAAGAACCTGAACGAGGAACTGGCCCAGAAGAAAACGGCGGCCACTGCCACACCGGAAGTCGCTGAAAGTACATTGACGCCGACCAGGCAGCTGAAACTGGACTATCCGGCCAGCGCGTTGGCGCGGAATATCGAGGGCTGGGTCGAGATCAGCTTCGCGGTCATGCCCGACGGCGGCGTCGCCAATGTCAAGGTATTGAACTCGAATCCCAGCGGCGTGTTTGAAGCGGCGGCTACGAAGGCGGCTTCGCGCATGCGCTACAAGCCGGTGCTCCAGGGCGGCAAAGCCGTCACGGTGGACTCGAAGCTGCGCATCGCCTTTCGTACTTCGAAATAGCGGCGGCGCTGCGATGAGCAAAATCCCCGCCCGCACCGAGTTTCGCCCGCCGAACATCGCCGTCGCCAGCCGCGGCACGACTCTGTGCCTCATCGTGCACGATGACCTGGAATTGCGCCTGAGGCTGGCCTCGCTGGTGCGCCGCGCCGCCCCCAAGTTCGATGCGGATTGCGTCACCCGCTCCGGCTTGGATGACATGACCGTCGAGCGCATTCGCAGCTACGCCGCCGTTTTGTTCATCATTGAATTCAGCCTGCCGGGCGAAGCGGATCCGTTGGCACGCCTGGCGCATTTGCGCAATCTGGCCCCACGCCTGCCGGTGTTCGTCTTCGCCCGGGGCGGCAACGAACGCAGCGCCGCCCGCGCCATGAAATTGGGAGCCGCCGACTACTGGCCGATTCACTCCGTGATCATCAGCGAGCTCACCGGCGCCTTGCAGCCTTTGCTCGAGCCGGCGCGCAGTCCGGGAGCGGCCACCAGCAAGGCGATCGACCGATGGCGTCAACCGGAGGTGGCGGGCTACCGATTGACGAAGAAAATCGCGCAGTCCGATACGGCGGCCGTGTATCTCGCAAGCAACGAAGAATTGCCCCAGCCCGTGGCGCTCAAGGTGCAGGCCATCAAGGGACAGCCCGGCAAGGCGCAGCAGGCGGTATCCGCTGCCGATCGTCTGTGCTTCACCCGGGAATGCGAAATCTTGTCGAAGATGAACCACCGGTCAATCGCCAATGTGCTCGACTACGGCATCACCGACGACTACCTGTTTCTCGCCTTGGAATACTTTCCCTGCGGCAGCTTGCGAGAGCGGCTGAAAAACCCGGTCAGCGAGTCCGACGCCATCAACTACGCACGCCAGATAGGCGAGGCGCTGCAAATCGTACACGCCGCGCACATCGTGCACCGCGATTTGAAACCATCGAATTTGATGCTGACCGACGACAACCGCGTGGTCTTGATCGATTTCGGATCGGCCCGCACCCAGCTCATTCAGCGCGACTTGGCGGAGTCCGACCCCTGCACGGGCACGCCGTACTACGTATGTCCGGAGCAGATCGAGGGCCGTGATCCGGACAGCCGGGGGGATCTGTACAGCCTCGGCGTGGTGCTGTTCGAAATGCTCGCCGGTGCGCTGCCATTCAACGGCGGCAACTTATCCGAGATCCTTGCGGAGCACCGATCGGCGGCGATTCCACGCCTGCCCGAGCGCCTGGGCCGCTACCAACCCATCGTCGATCGATTGCTGGCAAAGAATCCAAATGATCGTTACGCCTCGGCCGCCATGTTTCTCGACGGGCTGGCGGCGATCGGGGAGTCGAATGACGGTAAACGGAGCAAATCACCGGGAGCGCAAGATTCATGATTCCTCGTTCAATTAGAGCCTTGATGCCGAGCATTTCGCCCGGCGGGCTCATCGTGCTGGCCATCATCCTCGGCTTGAGCTTCATCGCCGTCGTGCTGGTGCCGGGACTCGAGCTCGCCAGCGAGCTGGTGGCCAGTTCGGCAGCGCTCAAAACGGTGGGCGAACAGCAGCGCCATCCGGCGCTCATCCGCGCCTCCCTCGAATCCATGCACGATCGTCTGGGTATCCACGGCTACATCCAGGATTCCGTGGATCAGCTGCAGGACTCGGTCAACAAACTCGATGCCGCGCTGCCCGCAATGAATGCGGTGCGGCCGGGCAATTGGTTCGCTCTCGCCGGAGACACCGGTGCGCTCGCCGAACCGATTTCGGGAAGTCACGCGGCGGCCTTGCGCGATCTCTGGGCGCACGAACGCGAGGCGCTCCAGCCGCTGCTCGGGTTCAAGGGAGTACCCTATCGGGACAATGAATCCACCGGCACGGTGCTCAACGACCGCGGCCGGCAACTGGAGCACGACGTCAATGCGGCGTTGCGCACCAGCCGCCGCACCTTGCCCTTGTTGGACGCCGAGCTGACGGCGATCAGCCGCGATCTGCAGGCGACCAATGCGCACTCGGCCACGCAGCTGCGGCTGGTCATGCTCATGGGCCTGCTGATCGCCGCCGTGCTGTTGGCGCTGGTGACCATACTGCTGTCCGCGCGTCAACGGCAGGAAAGAAGCCTGCGGCAGGCGCGGCAGCAGACGGCGGATATCTTGCGCACCGTGAAAGACGGATTGTTCTTGCTGGACGAGAATCTGGTCATCGGCGCGGCCTACTCCACCGCGATGGAAAGCCTGTTCCAGCGCACCGACATCGCCGGACTCGCCTTCGAGACCCTGCTCAAGAATATCGTGTCCGAGAAAACCCTGGCCACCGCGTTGAAATTCGTCAGGATACTCTGGGCGGAACGCACCAACGAGAAGCTGGTCAAGACCATCAATCCCCTGGGCGAAGTAGAAGTGCACTTCGATGCCGGCCACGGGAAATTCGAGACGCGCTACCTGCAGTTCGAGTTCCATCGAGTGCGCGTGGAAGGAAAGATCACCCACGTGCTGGTATCGGTGTCCGACGTAAGCGCCCGCGTGGATCTTGCCCGGGAACTGCAAACCTCGCAGGGGCAGGCCCAGGCCCAGGTCGATACCCTTCTCGGCATTCTGCACATCGACCCGGCACAGCTGGCGTCGTTCTTGAACGACTCCAATGCGGCCATGAAAATGATCAACGCCGTGCTGCGTGAGCCGGCGCGGGAGGAGAGCGCGTTTCGCAAGAAGCTCGACACGCTCTTCCGGCAGGTGCACTCGGTCAAGGGCGAGGCCGCCGCCTTGGGCTTGTCGTCGATCGAAAGCCGCGCGCATTCCTTTGAAGACGATTTGAAGGCATTGAGGGAAAAGTCGGGACTCTCCGGAAATGATTTCCTGCCGCTGGTCATCAAGCTCGACGATCTGCTGACGCATCTGCAATCGGTGAGCGACCTGGTGTCGCGGCTGTCGCGCCTGCAAATGGCGCCGGCCGAGGCGCCTCCCAAGACCCCCGCGGCGGCCAGGGGCGTGGTGCGCGATGCCGGCAGCTCCGATGCGGGCATCGGCGGGGCGTTGCAGCAGCTCGCCGCGCGCGTGGCCGGCGAAAACGGCAAGGAGGTCAGCCTGCAGTGCCAGGGCCTCGATGCGGTGCCCGTCGAGTATCGGCGCCTCGTCAAAGACATCGCGATTCAAGCGGTACGCAATGCCATCGTGCACGGCATAGAGCCGGCGGCGGCGCGATTGGCCGCGGGCAAGCTGCCGCAGGGCGCCGTGCGCCTCGTGTTCCAAGACATGGGCGATGCCGGCTACAAACTCATTGCCGAAGACGATGGCCAGGGCATCTCGACCGAACGCATAAAGGAGGTCGCGCAGAAAAGAGGCTTCATTACGCCGGAACAGGCGCTGACCTTGGATGCCAAGCAGACGTTTTCATTGCTGTTCAAATCAGGGTTCTCCACCGCCGAAGTGGCCACGAAGGACGCGGGGCGTGGCGTGGGCATGAATTTGATGGCCGACCTCATGAATCAGATTGGAGGGCGCGTAGCCGTTGCCACGAATCCGGGCCGATTCACCCGACTGACCTTGAGCTTGCCTGCCGCGGGCAGGCGAGGGGAAGAAACCGAGGTTGCGTGATGGATACGGATTTGGGATCGAGACCCCTGAAGCTGATGATCGTCGATGACTCCAACATCATTCGCCGCCGCATAGAGCGTTCGCAGCAAATCGATCGATTGGAAGTGGTCGGGGCCGCGAGCAACGGGCGTGAGGCCGTGGCTTTGTTCCGCCGTACGAAGCCGGACGTGGTGACCATGGATCTGACCATGCCGGAGATGGACGGCATCGAATGCGTGCAGGAATTGGTTGCCCTGAATTCCAACGTGCTGATCCTGGTCGTCTCGGCCCTCGCGGACAAGGCCACTGCGGTGGAAGCCATCGAGAAGGGCGCGAACGGGTTCCTGTGCAAGCCGTTCACCGACCGCCAGCTCAATGATGCATTGCAAGAATTGCTGTCGGAGGCGTGATGTTGAAAGAAGCGGAACTTCGCACTTTCATCGAGGGCACGACCAACTATTTCGAGACGTCGGCGCAGCAGCCTGCCAGCGTCGGCTCGCCGTTCCTGGTGACGGACGGCAAGCCCGGGGCCTATGAATACACCGGTGTGATCGGCATTTCCGGCACGCGCAAGGGCATCGTCTATTTCACGGCGCCGCGAGGCATGCTCACGGTGCTGCTGATGCGCATGCAGGAAACGGATACCAGCGATCAGAACATCAAGGATCTCGTCGGCGAAGTGGCCAATACGATCTCCGGCAACGCGCGCCGCGACTTCGGCAAGAACTTCGTGATATCGGTGCCCATCGTGATTGCGCACGATCTCGACAAGGTCACGGCGCCGCATTCGACGTCCTACGTGATTCCCATCAATTGGCGCACCCATTCGGCCAAGCTCGTGGTTTGCCTGGAATAGCGGGCCGCTTGCCCCGCAACCGGCGACGTAGCTATTCGGCGGCCGGAGCGCGCCCGCATCCGGCCAGTTCGCGAATGGCGTCGACCACGGCATCCGGCCGATCGCGCTGAATGTAATGTCCGCTGCCCTCGACGGACACGTGGCGCGCGGCGGGAAAATCAGCGGCGACGTCGTTCTGCAGCGTCACGGCCTGTGCATGCTGTTCCGCTGTTTCGCCGGCCGATGGCCGCGTGCTCGACAGCACGATCGTCGGAATGCCGCCGGCGCGCGGGCTGGCATTGACCTCGCGGCCGGCAGCGGCGCTGTCGCTGAGCTCATGCCGCATGATCAGGGGCATGAACAGGGTCACCGCCGTGCGCGCCTGGTAGGGCGTGTTGGCGGTGGAGTCGAGCTTCAGGCCCTGCCGCCAATGGGTGGAATCGATCAGTACCAGTCCCTTGACCTCGCTCGGGAAATTGCGTGCGAAGTATTGCATGTACAGACCGCCCAGGGAGTGGCCGGCCAGGATGTAGGGTGGATGAAGGCCGCGGCGCTGCAATTCCCCGCGCAGCTCCCCGACGATGGCGGCGGCGTCGCGCGGCGCGTCGGGCACGTCGCTGCCCAGATATCCGGCGCGGCTGTAGGAGAACGTACGCGCGCAGTGAGCCGCGATGCGCGGCTGGATGCTCCGCCACTCGTCCAATGTGTCGCCCAGCCCCGACTCGAGAATCACCGTATACGGCCCGGTCCCCTCGATGCGCACCCGATGATGCGGCACTTCGGCGATCGCATTCGCCGCGGGCAACGCCGCCGCGCAGACGAATGCCGCGGCGCGGGCCAGTGCCGCGGCGCTGGCCAATGCCGCGGCCAGCCGTGATTTCCGTGATTTCGCGATAGACCGCATCGAGTTCAAGCGCCTCCCGCGCTTCGGCGACAATCCGCCGCAATTTGCGGCACGCGGATTGCGGCATCTCGATACTGCCTGCGAAGCTATATTTAGCGAGAAGAATGCAGCATACTACATGCCGCAAGTTGCGGCACGCCAATTGCGGCGGCGACCAAGGGAGGGGGCTTGAGCGGCGACAAACAGCGGATCAATCCGTTCCGCTACGGACGGGAAGTGGAGCTCCTGGTGGAGCGCACCGGCGAAGTGGCGCGCATCGTACGCATAGCCGAGAACTGCGGGACCCTTTTTTTCATCGGGCCGAGAAGATTCGGCAAGACATCCATACTCAAGGCGGCCGAAGAAGAGTTGGGGAAGGCCGGTGTCATCGTGCTGCGGTATGACGCCGAAGCCTTTGAGAACGCAGGACTCCTCGCCGCCGCGCTCATGACGGGCGCTCTACGCAAGTATTCTTCCGCGCTCGATCGTGCCCAGGCTGCCGCAAAGAAATTCTTCTCCGCACTGAAGCCCTCACTGTCGATCGATCCCGCGGACGGCAAGATTACGGTGCGGATGGGACTCGACGTCGCCGCGCGCGGTACCCAGGTGCCGGTACTCACGGACGTATTGAACGGCATCGAGCGGCTCGCGACGGCCAACGAGCGCAAGGCGCTGGTGGTGCTGGATGAGTTCCAGCAGGTGGTCACCGACGCAGGTGAGAAAGCCGAGCGGCAGATCCGCGCGGCGGTGCAGACTCATCACAATGTCGGCTACGTATTCGCGGGGTCGAGCACCCGGATGATGACGGAGATGATCTCCTCTTCGGCGCGTGCGTTCTGGCACCTGGGCGACCAACTGCATCTTGGGCCGATCCCCCGTGGAGACTTCATTCCCTTCCTGCGCAAGGGTCTGAAGTCCACCGGGGCGACGGTGGCGGACGACGCGCCGGCACATATTCTCGATCTCAGCGCAGACGTTCCCTACAACGTGCAGCAACTCGCCAGCCAGTGCTGGACCGTGCTGCGCGACGGCCGCGGAAGACAATTAACCACGCAAACGGTGGATGACGCGTTAGCCCAAGTGGTTTCCATGCAGCATGTCAGTTATCTGCAGCGCTGGCTATCGCTGTCGGTGGCCCAGAAGCGGACACTCAAGATCGTCATCGAAGAGCGCGGCGATTTTCAGCTCACGGAGGCGGCGCGCCGACATGGCTTGCCTCGCACCACCATGCAGCGCGCCCTGCAGGTGTTGGAGACACAACATTTTCTGCGCCGGGACTTCAGCCGCAGCGGCGTGGTGTGGAGCCTGGAAGACCCGTTCCTGGGAACCTGGCTGACGGAGCTTCAGGCGCAGTAGGCCCCTTTCGGCCGCCGCAACCGCGGCACCTTGCGCCAGCAGCGCGCGCATGCCCTCGCCGCGCAACTTGAGACGTCGCCGCCGTTTCTCTGCGAACTCGACACATACTTGGATTTCAGTTCTCCACGGCTTCTCGCAGACTGCCTGCCACGCGACGGGTGTTTTTCTCACGCCGCGCAACATCACAGTCAAGGAGAAGTCATGAACAGTTTCAACGTCACCGCAGTCGGCAATCTCGCCAAGAACCCGGAGCTTGCCGTAAAGGGGGATACCACGTACACGCGGTTTTGCCTGGTGGGCAACGACTACGCCGGCAAGGATGAGCAGGGCAATCCGCGCGAAGCCGTTACCAGTGTGTGGTTCGTCGCGTTCGAGGGCCTCGGAGAAGCAATCGCCAAGAACGCGCGCAAGGGCGATCAGCTCGTTCTTCAGGCACAGATCCGTTCCAACAACTGGATCGACAAGGAGGGCGAAAAACAATACGACTACTCATTCGTCGTGCAGAGCTTTCGGTTCGGCGCGCCCGGCAGAGTCAAGCGCGAGGAATTGGCGGCGCGGCATGACGATGCGATCAGCGCGCTCGAGACAGAGATCTGAGGGAGGCGCCATGCATCACCCCCTTTCGCGCCGCGGCCTGCAGAGCTTGATGCTGCCGGCTCTGGTCATGCTCTTGGTGATATGCGTGCCTGGCCTCGCGATGGCGCAGGCCTCGCCGTTCATGACCGGCGCCACATCGCTGCAGACCAACCTCCTCGCATGGCTGACGCCGGTGGCCATCATTCTCGTCATGGTGCTGGGCGGCATGGCGATGGCGAACCGCATTGCACAGGTCTCCGGCACCTACGGACAGGGCGATGCGCAGACCATCGTCGAGAATTGCGGCAACACGCTGATTCTGCGCTGCTCGGGCAGCGAAAACGGCGGCACGTCTCAATTCGCCTCCCGGCTGATCGGCGATCGCGAGATTCTCAGACGGCAGGTATCCCATGGCAGCGACCGCGAAGCCGCGTTTTCCACGCGCGGCGCACGCCGGTCGCGCAGCGTCAGTGAACAAACGGTAACGGAGCCGGCCGTGATGGCCTCCGAACTCGAGCAGCTGCCCGATCTGTGCGGTTACCTCAAAGGCGCATCCTCGCGCGAATGGCTGAAAGTCGCCTTCGGCGAGCGGCGCAGCGCGCATCGGCAAAGGAGTTTTCATGGCTGACCTGCAATCGTCCAACGACCTCAATGTGCGTTCGGCGGACTACTACGTGGCTCGCACGAGCGTGCCGTGCCGGCACTGCGGCCTGCCGACCCGCCTGCTGGCACTGGCACTTCCCCCGGGTCACGAAACGCTCGATGCGGATGCAGAGGGCTCGAGCGCGTGGCAGCCGGTGCACGCCAACGCCTTCCTCTTCTATGTGCAGTATTTGCCGGATGCCGTGCGGTTCCGGTTGGAGCAGCACTCGCCCTTTTACCGATTGGCGTACAGCGAGGCGACGCTGAACTCTTACTGGGCAAACCACTGCGAGCATTGCGGCCGGTTGCTCGGCGATCACGAGCTGCACTGTGAACCGGACGGCGCATTCATGCCGTCGAGCGAGACCGAAGCCTCGAACGTACAGCTGCTGCATATAGAGGAACCGTTCGCGGCGGCCGCGGCGGGCTATGCGCTCGAGCCCGAGTTCTTCGCCTTCATGCGCTGAACACGGAGGCGGAAATGGCGGTCTATTTCCTGAATATGAAAACCTTCGGCCGTGCCAACGGCAGCAGCGCGGCCAGCGCCGCCGCGTACCGCGCCGGTGAACGCATCCGCGATGAGCGTACGGGCAAAACCTATGATCACTCCGACCGCAGGGACGTCATGCACAAGGAGATCGTGCTGCCCACCAATCTGGCCGGTGAGGAAGTGGCCTGGGCCAAGGATCGGGCTCGTCTCTGGAACTCGGCGGAAAGCGCGGAGACCCGCAAGAACGCGCGTGTGGCTCGGGAGTATCTGGTGGCTCTGCCGGCCGAGCTGTCGCCCGCACAGCGGCTGGATCTGGTTCGGGGGTTCTCGCAGGAGCTTTCCGATCGCTATCGGTTTGCGGTGGATTTCGCCATCCATGCGCCGCGTGATTTTCCGGGCAGCGACCCGCGCAATTTTCACGCGCACCTGCTCGCCACCACGCGCGAGGTAACCGCCGCGGGCTTGGGCGCCAAAACGACGATGGAGTTGAACGACCAGGATCGCGGCAGCCGCGGCCTCGGCCCCGGCATCAATGAGCTGCTGCATGTGCGGCAACGGTGGGCGGCTGTCACGAACGAGGCGCTGCGCGAGGCGAACATAGCAACCCGCATCGATCATCGCACTCTCGAGGCGCAGGGCATCGATCGAGAGGCGCGGCCGCAGATCCCGCGGGCCGCGTTCGAAATGGAGCGGCATGGCTATCACAGTGTGGTGGCGGAGCGCATGCGCGAAGAGCATCGGGCGCGCGTGCAGGCGCGTCTGGAGAGATCCGCCGCCAAGCCTCAAAGCCTGGAGGATATTCGCCGCCAGGCGCGCGAGGACTGGCTGCGGCTGCGGCAGGGTCATGCCGAACCCACCGCCGCCGCTCCCGGCGCTGCGGCCACTCCCGGCACCGCGACCGGCCGCGCTCGCGATGACGACCTCGCGCGTTGATTCGCACGATGATTCGCAGCATCGCGTATGCATCGTGCTACGTCTACTCACCGCACGGGACTGGCGAAGTGTGCGAGCGCTCGCGCCAGCTACGAGCACTGTTGAAGGCCGGGGATGCGGCCTTCATGCGGAAGTACGCCGAGCGCGTCCATCAGCAGGCCCATGAGTCGCCGCTATGGGTGGGCTACTTCGGCGCCACGGATGTCCTGGTGCCGGTGCCGGGAAGCGCGCCGCGCGCCGCCCGTGGCCCATGGGTGGCCGAAGATCTTGCCATGGCCCTGGTGAAGGAGGGTCTGGGACGGGTGGCCTGGCGCGGCTTGCAGCGCGTGCGCGCCGTGCGAAAGTCCGCAAGCGCCGCACCGGGCGCGCGGCCGACCGCGCAGCGTCACTACGAGTCCTTCGCCATCGAGGGCCCAATCGCCGATCACCCGCTGGCTGATCATCCAATGGCGCCGCCGGAGAGAATCGTGCTCATCGACGATGTGGTCACCAAGGGCAGGACGCTGCTGGCGGCCGCGACCCGCATCCACGAGGCATTTCCGTGCGCGCAGATTCGTGCGTTCGCATTGGTCAGAACCATGGGATTGATTGGCGGCGTCCAACGAATACTGGACCCCTGCAGGGGCGAAATCAGGTGGACGCATGGGGATGCGCACCGTAGCCCATAATCCGCGACGCTGGACCTCGGCCGTGGGCGCGCAGGGTTTGGGATCGTGTATTGTTCTGATGACGTACTTGTGCTGGGATTCACCCCTTGGACGCCGACACACCACCGGGCGACCGCCCGCTTCAAGGCATGGGGCCGATCGATATCAATCGCCGCTTCGAGCGCGCGTTGCTGGGCGCGGACGGCGCCGTGGGCGCGCACTGCGTGCATGAACTGTGGATGCGGGGCGAAATGTCCATTAACATCGAGCGCATGCTGGAGCGGCTGTGGGCGCAGGAGGAGCTGGCGCAAGCGCTGGCCTCGACGGGATTGCTGGTCAAGGGTGGACACTGACATGATTCTCATCGGCATGTTCGATTCGCCGTTCGTGCGCCGCGTCGCGGTCAGCATGAATCTACTCGGGGTGCCGTTCGAGCACCGCAACTGGTCGGTGGGCAGGGACTTCGAGCTGATTCGCCAATTCAATCCACTGGGCCGCGTGCCCACGCTGGTACAGCCCGACGGGGAGACGTTGATCGAATCCGCCGCGATTCTGGATTTTCTGGATGAGGGCGCGGATCCTGACCGTGCACTATTGCCGCGCTCCGGCCCAAATCGGCGCGAGGCGCTGCGGATCATCGCGATCGCCACGGGAGCCGCGGAAAAGGGCGTGGCGCAACTCTATGAGACCGTGTTTCGGCCTCCGGAAAAACGCCATCCGCCCTGGGTTGAGCGTTGCTACGCGCAAATGCACGCGGCGCTCGCGGAACTGGACCGGTTGTGCCAGGCGCGCGCCGGTGAATGGTTGACCGGCAACCGCATCACTCAGCCCGACATCACCGCCGCCTGTGTGTATACATTCTTGAGCGAGGTGCCGGCCATTGACTTGGGTAGGGCGGCCTATCCGGGATTGAGCGCGATTGCCGCACGCTGCGAAGCTCTCCTCGAGTTCCGGTCGGTCAAGGCCGAATGGTTCGCGCCGGGCGACAGCGGCTGACGCGCGCGGACGCCGGGTGTTCGCGGCGGAAGAATGCCCTACAATGAATGCATAATGGATCTCGAGGCTTAAATTCCTGAAGTTCCAGTCTTAAAACTGAAAAAGGGGAGTTCTCATGCGGATGTCGCTCAAGGTAGGCGCGGTATTGTCCGGAGCTTTGTTTCTCGGTCTTGCAGGATGCAGCCAATCGCCGCCGCCGGCCGCCAAAACCAAGCCTCTCTCGCCCGCCAGCGAGGCGTGGAACAAGACCACGAACGGCTTCATCGAGGACTATCTCACGGCGCAGCCTGCCTTTGCCGCGCAAGCCGGCCGCCACGAATTCGACGGCCAGTTGCCGGATCTCAGCGCTCACGGGATCAAGCGGGAAATCGCCCGCCTGCATGATGAACACGACTTGCTCGCGGCGGTCGATCCGGCGCCGTTGCAGCCGCGGGAGCGTTTCGACCGAGAATATCTTCTCGCCGTGGTCGATAAAGACCTCTTCTGGCTGGAAAAGGCGAAGTATCCGTTCAGCAATCCGTATTGGTACTTGAGTCAGATCGACCCCGATATGTACCTTAACCGCAACTACGCGCCGCTGGACGTGCGCATGAAGGCTTACATCAAGTACGCGCGCGGCATTCCCAAGATGGTCGCCGACATTCGCACCAACCTGCAGGCGCCGCTGCCCAAGACTTTCGTCGAGTTGGGTATTGCCCAGTACGGCGGACTGGCCGAATTCTATTCGAAGGACGTGGCGCCGGTGTTCGCCTCGGTGAACGATCCGGCCCTGCAGAAGCAACTGACCGATGTGAACACGGCGGCCGCGCAGGCGATGAGCGATTTCAAGCTGGTGCTGGAATCGGAGGCCGGCAAGGCCACCGATAAATTTGCATTGGGTCCGGACTTGTTCGCGCAAATGCTGGTGCAGACCGAAGGCGTGCACACGCCGGTCGATCAGATCGAAGCCGCGGGGCGCGCCGATCTTGCGCGCAATACGGCGGCGCTCAAGAGCGAGTGCGCGGCGTATGCACCCAAGGCCACGCTGCAGAAGTGCGTCGGCAAGATGTTGGCCGACAAGCCGAAGGGCGACCCCGTCGAGGCCGCGCGTGCGCAGCTCGTGATGCTCAAGGAGTTCGTCGTCAAGAACAAGGTGGTCTCGATCCCGAGCAACACGGAAGCGCTGGTCGCTGAAGCACCGCCCTACAATCGATCCAATGCCGCGTTCATCCAAGTGGCCGGACCTTACGACAAGGGCGTGGCCTCGACGTACAACATCGCGCCGCCCGATCCGAAGTGGAGCAAGGCCGAACAGGCGGCCTACATTCCCGGCGAGGCGACGCTGTTGTTCACCTCGGTGCATGAGGTATGGCCGGGGCATTTCCTGCAATTCCTGCATTCGAACGCCAACCCCGACAAGCTCGAAGGGTTGTGGGTGGGGTATGGCTATGCCGAAGGGTGGGCGCATTACACCGAAGAAATGATGTACGAGATGGGATTGGGCAAGGACAACCCCGAGCAGCACATCGGCCAGCTGGTCGAGGCCCTGCTCAGAGACGTACGCCTGCTGTCGGCGATCGGTCTGCACACGCAGGGCATGACCGTGGCGCAATCCGAGAAGATGTTCCGGGAGCAGGCATTTCAAGATCCCGGCAACGCGCGCCAACAGGCTGCGCGGGGTACCTACGACCCGGCGTATCTCAATTACACGCTCGGCAAACTCATGATTCGCAAACTGCGGACCGACTGGATCGCCAAGCATGCCGCGGCGGGCTCGGCCGCGCCCGCGGACAGCCAGGCGCTGTGGCATGACTTCCACGACGAATTCCTGTCGTACGGCGGGCCGCCGATTCCGCTGCTGCGCAAGCAGATGCTGGGCGAGGAGGGCGCGCTGCTGTAATTGGATGGCGTCCCGGCGTTGGCGCCCCGGGATTGGTGTTGCGGCATGCGCGAGGGCCCGAATCGGCGCTTGATTCGGGCCTTCGCGCTGCCGACCGGATCTGGCAAACTCTCACGATGCTTGATCTTCCAGGCCAGCCCGTTCTCGACAAAACGCTGCTCGTCGGCGGTTGTGCCCGTCTGCCGTTGCGCGTGGACGCGGCATCGTTGCGCACGGAGGTAGCAGCGTTACAGCCCTCTTTCTGGGGTACGACCGGCGGGCGGGTGGGCGTGCACAGAGCCGCGGAAGCGGTGTTTCTCCGCGGCCACGCCCCCGCGGAAGGCGATATTCCCATCGAAAACCGGCCGGCACTCGACGATCTGCCCTACGTCCGGTGGCTCATCGAAACGCAGATTCCGGCGCTGCCCCTTCGCTGTCTGCTGGCGCGTCTTCCGGCGGGTCATTACATCGCGCCCCATATCGACCGGGCACCCTATTTCAGCAAGACCATCCGCATTCACGTGCCGGTGGCGACGCACGAGCTTGCCTACATGCTGTGTGCCGACCGGTGCTATGTCATGCAGGCAGGCGAGGTCTGGGCTCTCAACAACTGCGTCCGCCACGCGGTGTGGAATGCGCATGCAACGCTTGCGCGAACCCATCTCATCTGCGATTTTCTGCCGAACGCAGCGTTGCTGGATTTGCTGGCGCGCTCGGACCGCACCCTCGGGACGCACAATCCGGACGTCGAACGGCACTTGGAGCGCGTCGCGCGCTCCCGCCCGGACGGCGCATGATCGTCACGGATCGTTTCGTTTTCCTGCATCTCCATAAATCGGGCGGCACCTTCGTCAACGAGTGCCTGATGCGCTTCCTGCCCGATGCGCGGCACGTCGGGTATCACTTGCCTCGATCGATGATCCCGCCGGCTGCGGCGCAATTGCCGGTACTGGGTTTCGTTCGCAATCCTTGGAGTTACTACGTCTCTTGGTATACGTTCCAGTTGGAGCGGCCGCATCCGAATTTTCTGTTCAGAATACTGAGCGATGATGGGCGGCTGGACTTCGAAAACACCGTGCGCAACATGTTGAATCTAGGTGCGGGAAGCGTTCGCCTGGAATTGGTGATGCGAGCATTGCCCCAAAAGTACAGCAACCAGGGACTCAATCTACCGGGTTTCGCTCTTGCGCCGATTCGCAATACGCGTCTCGGCTTTTACACCTACCTTTATCGCTATCTGTACACGGGGCCGGGCAAGCCGGTGGTCGCCGGCCGCGTGGAGGAACTGCGGGGTGAGCTGCTCCCGATGCTCGCGAGCGTCGGCCAACCGGTCAGCGATGAGATGCGTTCGTTCGTCGAGAAGGAAAGCCCGCGGAACACGTCCAACCACACGGCCTACACCGAGTATTACAGCGACGCATTGCGGGACCTGGTGGCCGAGCGCGACGCCGAAGTCATCGTACGGCACGGCTATCGTTTCGGCGCGTAGACGCTAACCGGGTTTTTCCGCTTCGACGAACAGCGAGTAGTGACGGTCGCCGTATTTCGCATTGGCCACGGCGCTCGCCCGATCTACCCGCAGCTCTTCGCGGCTGCTGGTCATGTAGCCGGACCGTGCCACACCCTGGAAACCGGCTTCGACGAGTACCTTGGACAGCGTCTCGAAATCGTATCCATACTTATGCGATTCGAACAGCCAGGCGGGTTCAGCGCCGGCGCCCGCATAGCCCAGGAAATCTTCCAGCCGCGTGGGATTCTCGGGCCACCAAGGCCAGGTCTCGCGCCGGCTGGCGAAGAAGCTCCGGTCGTTGTTGACGTAGGCCTCGATGCACTGTTCGATGTCCGGCACGACCACGCGCAGCACACCACCCGGCGCGAGCACTCGCCGCACTTCCTCGAGGAACGGCTGCACGTCGCGGGGGTAGAACAGATGCTCCAACAGATGGGAGACGAACACGCAGCGCGCGCTGCCGTCGGCGAATGGCAGACCCCATAGGACGTTCATGGCCAGCGGCGCTGGATAGACGTCGATGTTGACCCAGCCGTCGAGCAATCCCTTGCCGCAGCCAATGTGAAGCTTGAGCTCACGGGCTTCCTTACTGAGGCCGAGGGCCGAGAGCTGAGATTGCAAGCAGGGTTGGCGCAGAGCACGAAGTTCGAGGCGCAGGCCGTCCGTCGCCGCGAGCAATGCCATCAGCCGGCGTTCGATGCCCACGCCGGTACGCTGCGCCAACTGTCGCTCTGCGTGGGGTCCCAGGCCTAAAATGTCGCAGGCGGTGTCGTATAAACTTCGCGCCAGCAACCGCAGGTGATTGGTGATGAGGCGGAGGGTCTGCGCATCATCCGTTGGTGGCTGCGCCGTCGGCGAGCCGGCCTCGACCAGTGCGCCGATCTTCTGCAGATATTCCAGGACTCCTGCAGCCGCGGCCCGATCCCCCGGCTGCAACAGGGCAATGACTTTGTCGGGCACCGTGGGCTTGGCAAATTGACACAGCCATCCAACCAACATCGGGTTGTCGCCGTCGAACGCCGGCAGCGTACTCGATGTGGTATGGATCAAAATTCGTCCCGATCTGAACCGCACCAGAGTGTCGGCTGCGAATACCAGCGGCGCGGCCATCTAACGCAGCTCCCGGAGGCGCCGCCACGTGTGCTCGAGGTCGGGCATCACGCGCTCGATGAGCTCTGCGTTGTTGCGCCATTTGTCGGCGGCCGGCGGCGTCAGGGTGTAACGCGACAAAGGCAGGGGTGAGCCGAGCCGCTGGTGCAGGTTGTCGTCGGGCTCGATCCCAATCCGATCGCATAGCCGTCGGACGGTGGCCGTTGGATCGTCCAGCAATTCTTGGTAGTTGACGACGCACCAGCGTTCCCGCGGCAACGCCTCGAGATCCGCCATCGCGATTTGGTTGGTCGTCCGCCATTGAAATGCCGCGATTTCTTCGAGCGTTCTGCCGTTCATGGACGCCCACGAGGGCGGCAGAATCAGAGACCATGGGCCGTCGAATCCGCGCAGTCCGTTGTAAGTCTTCCATTTACCGGAACGCCAAGCCTCGATGATGCTGCTGATGTTGCCCAACGGTTCGCGCCACAAGAAAATGAAGAAAGCGTCCGGGAACAGGCGCGCGAAAAACGGAATTCGCAAGGCATTCTTCGGCGTCTTTTCCAGCATTCGCCGGCGGGCCGCCGTCGTGATGGGCTGTCCGCGCGCATCGACCAGCTTCTCCGCGATGCGCTGCAGGATTTCCGCTCGAACCGCTTCATTGGCGTGGCCGGCATCCAGTCGATTGGACGCGACACCCGGCGCTCCCAGCTGCAGTTCGGGGATGCTTTCGACCAGCCAGTGGGCCTCGCCTCCCAGGGTGCACAGGGCCTCATTGGCGGCCAGGGTCTCGTAGAGCAGCGTACTTCCCGATCGGGGCGCGGCAATGATGAACACCGGCCGCTCGAGCATTGCTGCGGGGACCACCATGGGGCGGAGCACCCGGGCATCCAGCACGACGTGCGCATTGACCCGGTTGGTGCGGGCGATGAGATCTTGTGCAAGCTTCTTCGAGGCGTCACGCATATTGTCGCGTATGGCCAGGAAATCCTGACGCCCAGCCTCCCGCTCGCCGCGCAGCGAGTAAATCTGCCGCCAGTCCTTGCAGAAGTTGTCCAACAGCGCGCGGTACTGCGCCAGTCGGTTGAGCGCCGATGGCGTATTTTCCAAGGTGGTGAGCTCCGAGTCCAAGTCCAAAATCAGCAATTCGAGTTCCGCAGGCGGCATCACCGGCGGCTTGACGGTTTGCTCCGTGAGCGGCGTCGCATCCTGCTGCGGGTTGTACCGGTGCACGACATCCTGGGTGTCGGCGAGCTGGCTTTTCGCCACGAAATGCCAAAAGCTCGAACCCCCGGAGGTATCCGCCACCAGATGGATGCGATCGAACCTCGTCGGATTCTCCACTCGGTGCTGCCGCCAATTGTCGAACAGCCATGCCTCGCCCGCGGCCATGTGCACGACTTCATCGCCGCAATAAAATCGCACTTCCGGCCGCGTGATGATGGGGATATGCAGGCGGACGCGCCTGAACCAGTGATAGTTGATGTCGGCGTGGGGCGTGACCGATGCGCCCGCGGCAAGGCGCATGAGCCGAGTCCGTCCCCAAACCACGCCAAAACTCGAGAGCACTTGGCGTATGTAGGGCGCGCGTTCCAGGTAGGGCGTCATGGCCATCGGCCCGCTGACGTCGTCATTGTCGCCGCCGCCGACACTGATGAGACGAATCGAGCTGTTGCCGGGGATCCCATTGGGGTGAGGCGCCCAGGCATCGTCGGGGATGCCGGCGATCTCCTCTTGCAATCGGGCCGTGTCGAACTGAACCTTCAAGCGATGAAAGGGCCGGGGTAGGCGCATTTAAGCGGCAGTCTCGACTTCGTGCCGGAAATCACCGATGTCGCCGATGAGCAGCGCGATCGCCATGCGCTCGGCCTCGCTCAGATACGGGCTCCAGATGTCGAAGATCAGCACGATGCGCGTCTTGTCGCTGCGATTCCAAGCCTCGTGCTCATACGTATCGTCGAACACGACGACCTTGCCTTCGCGCCAACGATGTTCTTCGCCGCCGACCACGAGGGCGCAGTCATCCGGGACCATCAACGGCAGATGGGCGACGAGCCGGGTGTTCGTGACGCCTCGGTGCGGCAACAAATGAGTCCCGGGGGTAAAGACCGAGAACAACACTTCCGGTCCGTGGTCGCGAACACGGCACAAGGGCAGCGTGTCGAGGGCGGCTGCCGTATTGGGACAGCGAGCGCGATTGTCGAGGCGCGGCTCGCCGTGCCGGAAGAAGTAATAGCCGTTCCAGGACGGCGGCTGACTGAGCCCGCGCAGGTTTTGCTCTTCCAGTGCTTCGCTCGAAAAGACGCGTTCACGGCCATCCGATTGCTGCAAGAGGCCATTCAGTTCGCCGCGTATGTCCGCCGCAACGGCCTCGAGGGAGGGAATCCAGGGAAACAGCTTCGTGTCCAGAAACGGACTGGCGGGGATGTCCGGGAAGTGAAAAAAAGTCGAATGCTGCCGCGGGTCCTCGATCCTCGGCGCCTCTTCGTTGAAATACGCACGCAACGCGGTGTGTACTCGCTGCAGTGCGTCGCCGCCGAATTCCGCAACGACCGGCCGCAGCAATTCATCGATCGCGGCGCGCCGGCCGCTGCGAACTTGGCGTACCGCATGTTCGACCAAGGGTTGGAACGCGGCCGGAGTAGTGGCCTTGTTCAGCCAGCGGCCATCGGCTTGGGCATCCTGCAGCGCCCGCGCGTAAGCGACGATCGCACCGCGCGAGTCTCCGCGCGACTCCAGCGCCCGGCCCAAATGCAGTCGCGCCGCATGCAGATTCGGCGCGCGTTTCAGGGCGGCGCGGTGCGACGCAGCGGCTTCTGCGTATTGCTGGGAGGCCTCGAGAATGCGCCCACGATTGTGCAGCGACAGCGGGTTGTCGGCGTCGAAACGCAACGCATTCTCGATGTGCAACAAAGCGGTCTTCAGGTCTTCGCCGCGCAATGCCACCAGCGCCATGACATTCAGCGCCTGGACATTGCCGGGGTCTTTTTCCAGAATCGAGGCAAAGGCGCGTTCCGCTTCGGCCACCCGGCCTTGTTGCAATAGTTGTTGCGCTTCAGCCGCGGAAATCATACGTTCCACCCTATATGCATTCCGATACATTGCCTCATTACGTGCGCGTCTACGAGCGCAACCTCGACGATGCTCTGTGCCGGCGCATGATCGATTCCTTCGCGGGTCTCGAACGCTTCCAGCGCCGCAATGGCCGCGGCATCCGTGAGGGCCTGGAGGAGTCCGCGTGGACCGAGCTCAATGTAACCGCGCTGTCCGATGCTCACTTCCTTGCCATGTTTCGTAAAATCATCGATGAGGCCCTCGAGCGCTACAACCGGGATATTGGACTACCCATCGCCATCCCCAATACGCCCCTGATAGCCGACCTGATGATGAAACGCTATCAGCCGGGCCAAAACGAAGCCTTTCAGCTGCATTTCGACGCCATCCATTTCCACAGCAACCGATACCTCGTGATGTTGTGGTATCTCAACGGCGTGGCGCAGGGCGGTGAAACGTCGTTTCCCCAACTCGAATTGGCCATCAAGCCGGAGGCCGGCCGACTGCTGATGTTCCCTCCCTATTGGATGTATCAACATCAGGGGTTGCCGCCGATTTCGGGAGATAAGTACATCTTGTCAACGTATTTGCTGTTTGAAACAGGTCAGGTGCGATAGTTCCAGCGATCCAGGTAGGGAGCGAGCAGCGGCAGGCTCGCCGCGAAGTGCCCGGCATAGCGCTGCCAGCGGCCGACGGAGCCCGAATTGATGGGCTGCACCACCTGGGAGTAGCTCGGCGTGCTGATGAAGCGCTTCTCCTCGGCCCGCTTCGCGGGGGAGAGCACCTGGTCATCCCACGGTACCTCGAGAAAGTCGAAAACGCGGCGCGTGCCGGCCTCGAAATCATCGATGAATGTTTCATACCGCAATTCGAATACATTGGGCTGCAGCGCCATTTGCTGAGACTGCCAGAAGTCAAAGGTCTTCCGGTACGCGTGTGCCAACGTCGGAATGTCCCGGCACAGCAGCGCGAAATCGGGGGCGCGGAAGTGCTGCATGAAGCAGCTCAAAATGACGTCGCAGGGGTGGCGGATCGCCAGCAGGATCTTGGCATTCGGAAACAGACGCGCAATAACCGGCAATCTCAGAATATTCAAGGGATTCTTGTCGATGACGTGCCTGCACGAGTCCAACTTCACGCGCTGGCCGACCCTTGCCCAGTAGGACCGGCGGATTCCGTCCAGTTGCCGCGAGCTCAGTCCGGCGAGTTCGGCGGGATAGCGGACATGCTCCGCCAGAATATCGTCGAGTGCATTCTGCAAAAACGGCTGCTCGTCGATCGACTTCAGGTGCGGGTGAGCATCCAATACGAGTTCCAACAACGTGGTGCCGGAGCGGGGAAAGCCGACGATGAAGATCGGACTGGCGGCCGCAGCGGGCGCATTGGCGTGATCCCACAGAGCAATGTCGCGGGCATCGCAGGGGTGGTCGGCGATGGTGAGTGGCGGCGCGCCCTGCATGGCGGCGAGCGGCACCGATAGCGACAAGTAAGACATTTGCGACGCGTGGGCCTCCGTCAGCACCTCGAACGCCTCGTCGTAGCGACCCAGCGCATCGAGGGACTTTGCCAACGGATACAACTGGAAATGCCGAAGGTGGACCTCCTTGCATGCCCCCACGATCTCCTGGAACAGCGTCACGGCGATTTCGTGCCGCGACTCGCGTTGGGCCAGTTGCGCGTCGGTTACCTTCAATTCGCCGCCGAGGCGCGCGGCCGCAGAGTCCGCCTTGAGGAGCTCGAGGGCGGCGCGCGCTTCCGCGATACGGTTCGTGCGCTCGAGCAGTTGTACCAGGGTCAGCTTGGCCTGGGGGTCGGAGTTGTATTGCAGGGCAGCATGCCGCACGGTCGGTTCCGCCCGGTCGATGTCGCCGAGTTTCATCATCAGGTGGCCCGCCTGAGCAGCCACCTCCGACTCTGCTGCGGGCAGCAACTCCCAGCCGTCGAGCGCCGCCCGCGCCTCGTCGGTGCGCAATGTCTCGTAGCAACAGAAGGCGTATCGGTAGCGAACTTCCGCATCACTCGGACTGAGCGCCAGCGCCTTTTTCAACAAGGAGTACGCCGCTTCGTAATCGTCGCGGCCGATGTGTGCGAGCGCAGCATTGTAGTAGAAGTCGGCCGTGTCGGCGCCGAGGGCCGCCGCCTTGGCGAAGGCATAGAGGGCTTCGTCGATGCGGTCATCGCAGCGGCGTGCGGTGCCGACGTTCATCCAGTGCATGGATTCGGACGGCTCCAACTCCGTCATCTTGAGGTACGCCAACTCCGATTCCCGGTATTTGGCTTGCGTGTGCAGCGCCAGACCCAGGACGCTCAGCGCTCTCGTGTTGGCGGGATCGGCAAGAAGAACTTGGCGTGCATGGAATTCCGCCCGGACCACGTCGTTCTGTCGCAAGTGCTCGATCGACTGTTCGACCAGCGCATCGGTATCGGTCATCTTGAAATCGTACTCCAAAAAAAAGGCCGCGCGAGTGTCGCGCGGCCTTTGAGTTGCAGTCCGTTGGCTGGTTAGAGCTTCTGAGTGAACCCCACGAACCACTGCCTGCCCAGGAGGTCGTACGTTTCCACGTCAGTGTTCGCATTGGTGACGTTGTTCTGATAGAAGATCGGCGGCTGTTTGTCCGAGATGTTGCGAACGCCAGCCTGCACGTGCGTCTTGGTGGCCGCGAAGGTGTAGCCCACGGTCAGGTCCTCATATACGGTCGAGCCGATCTTGAGATCCGGATAGGGGTTGCCGCTCGCATCGACGCCCGTCACCGACGGATTCTCCACTTTGACTGTGCCGATATAACGGCCCGTGAGGAGCGCGTCGATATCGTGCCATGTCCACCCAAGCGATGCGAGTGCCCGATTCTTCGTGTTGTTGCCGAACTGCGTGCTGTACGTTCCACCGATCTCCCGGGTTGCCGCGCCCGGGGCTGGAACGTTGGTGTAGTTGTTGGTATGCGTCCAATCGATCACGAACTGGTACGCGCCGAACGGGGTATCGCGCAGCGTGTACTTCAACCCGATGTCGACGCCGCTGGTGTCGAGCGAGCCCAGATTGAAGGAGGGATTGGCGAATGCCAGTATGAGCCCGAGGTTGGATGGCGCTCCGGTGGTATACCGAGTGACGAGATTGCAGAACGTCGGTGACGCGGTGGCGATGCATTGCCCGATCGAGTAGTTGGCGTCGAGCGTCGTGATCAAGCCGTCGATATGGTAGGTCCAGTAATCCGCGGACAGTGACAAGCCGGGAACGAAGCTGGAATCGTACACGATTCCGGCGGTCTTCACCTTGCCCGTCTCGGGCTTGAGGTTGGGATTGGACTCGTTCAACCCGGTGATCTGGCCGTTGGGCTGCTTGAAACTCCCATCGAGCGGCACGCCTTTACACGCCAGCGCGAGGTTCGGCGTGGCGGCCACCTTGGCGGCCGTTAACCCGGTGCATGGATCGTTGAAGGTCACGGAGGTATTCACGGGCGCCGCGTACAGATCGTTCACCGTGGGGACACGGAGCACTTGAGAGAATGTGCCGCGCAACAGAATGTCCTTGACCGGCCGATACTCGACCTTGAAGTCCGCTTTCGTCGACTTGCCGAACAACGAGTAGTCGTTGTGCCGAACGCCAATGTCCGCGTTCAATGAGTGGACCAGGGGCAGGTCTTTCAGAATGGGGATATAAAGTTCCAGATATTCCTGCTTGCTGTTGTACTTGCCGATGGCATTTCCCGTACAGGTTTCCTGCGACAGTCCGCAGGTCAGATACAGCGGCGGCGAGGCCTGTGTTATTGCGTCCGACACGAATTTGCCCGACCGGTCGTTGTATTCGAAGCCCACGGCAGCCTGCAGGTCGCCCGCGGGCAAGGTGAACACCTTGCCCGTGAAATCCAGCGCCGCGGCCTTGTAGTCGAAGATGTTGTCCTGATTGTAATTGGCGCTGGTGCCGTTCAAGGCGGCCGGGGAGTTCGCATACTGATTGAATAGATTGATCGGCGTACACCCTTGAATAGGCGTCGTGGGCGTACCGCAGGTGGGCGTGCCGTCGGCGGCGATGAAGGAGGGTCCCACCGCAGTATTCAGTTTGTTGCCGTAAAAGTAGCCGGAGATGTTGGCGTGCTGGTGCAGCCGGCTGTAGGTCAAGTTCAGGTCCCAAGTCCAATCGATGGGGTCGATCTTGCCTTTGACGCCACCGTTGAAGTCGGCGCCATCCCCCGTCGTGTCGCTCTGACGCGAGCCGAACAGGAAGGTGCGCAGCGTGAAGTTGGGGTTGGTGCCCGAGTTGCCGCCGAAGTCCATGCCGAAGGGATTGTAGATGCTGTCCTTCGACAGCACGACGTTGTCGGCCTGCGAATCGAACGGCAGCGGCGCCAAATGGAAGCCAGAGTGAGTGTGCGTTTGGGTGACCGACGCATAGGCCTCGACGTCGTCGTTGATCTTGTAATTCGCCTTGGCGAACAGCGAGGTCCGCTCGACGGGGGTCGTGATCAGGTTCAACGGCTGATAGTTGAAATTATCGGCAGGTGAGTTATAGCACCGATAATCGGTAAGCGCAGTGCCCGGCGCAGTGGCGATGCGGGTCACGCTGGCGCACGGCTTGCCATTCGTTCCGGTCAAGCCGAGCGGGTTGTCGTAAATGCGGCCGGTGGGCGTACGGCTCGAACCGCCTCTGGTGACGCCGGTGGTGCCGCCATAGAGATATAGCGCATACTTCGAGTAATCGCGGGTGGCGAACACGGCGTCCTGTTGAAATAGGGTGCCGCCGACTTGGATGTTCATGCGATCCGTGTTGGTGCCGAACAGCAAGCTGACCGAATGATGGTCGCCGTCGCTACGGCCGGTTCTGCCGTAATCGCCGGTGATCTCCAGACCCTCGACATCCTTGCGCGTGATGAAGTTCACGACGCCGCCGATGGCGTCGGATCCGTAGATCGCGCCCGCGCCTTCCTTCAATACTTCGATGTGATCGATCATGTTGATCGGAATCTGGTTCACGTCGGTGGCGTCGCTGGTCGTACCGACGAGACCGATGCGCCGACCGTCGACCAGGATCAAGGTGCGCTTGGCGTTGAGGCCGCGCAACTCGATGTTCGATTCGCCGTAGCCGCCGCCGTTGTTGACGTTGGGATTGGTGCCCTTTCCGGAGATGCTCGGAATGCGTGCCACGAGGTCGCCGACGGTGGTGATCCCGGATGCCTGGATCGCCTTGCTGTCGATGATTAGAATCGGATTGGCCGTTTCCACGTCGACGCGGCGAATGCGCGATCCCGTGACGACCACTTCATCCAATACGTTTGGCGAGGGTTCCTGATTGGGTCCGGCCTCGGCCGCGGGAGCGGCAGATGCAAACTGGGAAAATGCCAGGGAGGCGGCGGCGGTTGCGCCGGCGCTCAATCCCAAGCTCACTGCCTGTCTGATCGACGAATTGCTCGACATAAT
>Ga0070696_100000450_pt1 | contig 25774 bp, 23 predicted proteins | sample KBSK1253metaG_FD_65474 | JGI IMG/M metagenome (GOLD analysis project Ga0070696, IMG submission 65474) | Corn, switchgrass and miscanthus rhizosphere microbial communities from Kellogg Biological Station, Michigan, USA - KBS K1-25-3 metaG | ecosystem: Host-associated > Plants > Roots >... | reverse complement strand
TCGGTGGCCGTCACCGCCGTCGGCCAGCGCCTCGGCACCCTCGTGCTCGGCGGCCGCGAGGAGCTGGACGAGGGCCAGGGCCGCACGGTGGAGCGGGCCGCGATGGTCACGGCGCTGGTGCTGCTGTTCCGGCTGCGCGCCGCCGAGGCCGACCACCGGGTGCGCGCCGACCTGCTCGCCGACCTCCTGCGCAGCGACGCCCCCGACCGCGCGCTGGTCGAACGCGGACGGCTGCTGGGCCTGCGGCTGCGCGAGCCGCACGTCGTGGTCGTGTGCCGTGGCGAGCGACCCCGCGGGCTGCTGCTGGCCGCGTCCCAGGCGGGCGACGGCGCAGGCCTCTCCGGGGAGCACGCCGACGCCGTGGTGGCGCTCGTGCCGGGCCGCGACCCGTCGGCCGTCGCCCGGGCGTTGGCCGGGAAGTTCGCGGTGACGGTCGGCACGGCCGGGCCGATCGTGCCCGCCGACGGCGTGGCCGGGGCGTTCGCCGAGGCCCGCACGGCCGCCGACACGCTGGTGGCGCTGGGCCGCGCGGGTCACGGCGCCGCGCTGGCCGACCTTGGCTTCGTCGGGCTCATCGCCGCCGACCGCGTCGACGTCGACGCCTACCTCGCGCGCGTGCTCGGCCCGCTCCTCGACTACGACGCCGCCCGCGGCACCGAGCTCGTCGACACGCTCGCGGCGTACTTCGCTTCCGGTGCGAGCCCGCGGCGGGCCGCCCTGCGGCTGCACGTGCACGCCAACACGGTGACGCAGCGGCTCGACCGGATCGCGCAGCTGCTCGGCGACGGCTGGCAGGAGCCCGACCGGGCCCTGGAGATCCAGGTGGCGCTGCGGCTGCACCGCCTCGTCGGCTGAGCCGCCTCCCCTGCGCGGTCCACGGGTGCCCCCGCCCTGCTGACCGACGGCTACCAGGCACCTCCGATCGGGCTGTGCAATCGCGGAACTACGTGCAGACATGCTGCCCGTCATGAAGCTGTTCCGGCGGGTCGGACAAGCGGCTCGCGCTGAACAGGCGGAACCGTGCGGCTCCGCCGGGGCCGTTGCCAGCGTTCGACCCGCGGATCCCGCGCGAGTGCGCCAATGAGCAGCCCGACCACACCCGCTGCGCGACCGCCTCCGCCGGGCCTGGCGTCAGGCTCCCCGTGCGACCAGCAACGAGCACCCGGCCAGCACGGCGCAGGCGGGCGTCATTGCTGTGCGCTCCGAACGGCTCCGCGAAACAGCGTTCATGGCGACACCCAGCGCGAAGTAGCCGACGAGCACCCATGCGATGACGCCAAGCCACCCTTCCCGCCCCGTGGCTCGAGCGATCAGCGCGGCCGCCATCACGGCATACAGCACGACCGAGAGCGCGCTGCCGATACGCAACCTGTGAGGGAGCACCTCATGCTGTCCGCCCCACACGAAGCGGCCCACGGGTCGCCCTGTCGCTGCAGCGATCTGCACGACGGAGATCGTCACGAGGACGATGGTGGCAAGGACTGCGGCTGCGACGGTCACAAGGGAAGTGTCGCAGTGCCGGGTGAACAGCGACCGAGCCGCTCACGTCCCTGCTGACCTGTGTGGCTCGCGGGCAGTCGCCGTCAGCTCTCAGCTCAGGGCAGCCAGCGCCGGGTGAGCCGGTGCAGCAGCGCCAGCGCCGAGCCGAAGATGCCGCGGCGGAAGGCCAGCACGACCACGATGAAGATGCCGCCCAGGATGATGCCGGTGCCGTTGAAGCCGCTGGTCGCGAGCTGGTCCTCCAGGTTCACGACGACCGCGGAGCCGGCCAGCGCCCCCCACAGCGTGCCGATGCCGCCGAGCACCGAGATGAGGACGACCTTGCCGGAGGTCTGCCAGGCGACCTCCTGCAGCGACGCGAAGCCGTGGCTGATCGTGAACAGGCCACCCGCCACGCCCGACAGGCCGGCGGACAGCACGAACGCCAGCACCTTGTACCGCTCGACGTTGTACCCGAGGGCCCGCGCCCGGTCGGGGTTGTCGCGGATGGCGACGAGGACCCGGCCGAACGGTGAGTGGACGATCCGCCAGGCCGCGAGCGCGGCCAGCACGAGCACCGGGAGCGCCGAGTAGTAGAACCAGAACGGCTGGGACTCGACCATGTCGATGCCGAAGAAGTGGGTCGGCACCGCCTGGAGCCCGTTCTCGCCGCCGGTCAGGCTGCGCCACCGGTTGGCGACGAAGTAGATCATCTGCGCGAACGCCAGCGTGACCATCGCGAAGTAGATGCCGGACCGCCGCACGGACAGCATGCCGATCGGCACGGCCAGCGCCATCGCGAACACGGCCCCGACGGCGACGGCCACATAGTAGGGCCCGCCCAGGTTGATGGCGGTGAGCCCTGCGACGTACGCCGAGCCGCCCCAGAAGGCGGCGTGGCCGAACGAGAGCAGCCCCGTGTAGCCCAGCAGGATGTCCAGGCCCATGGCGAACAGGCCCCAGCAGAGGATGTCGACGGCCACCGGCGGGTACGTGAACCACGGCAGGCCCAGCACGGCGAGCCCGAGCAGCCCGTAGGCCGCCCAGCGCAGCGCGCGCATCCGGGGCGCACCGCCTGCGGCGGTGCCGACCGCGGCGGTCTCCAGGGTGGTGGTCATGCCCGCTCCTCCTTGCCGAACAGCCCGGCGGGACGCAGCAGGACGACCACTGCCATGAGGACGAAGATGAGGATCTGGGACAGCGAGGGGGCGTACGCCTGGCCGAAAGCCTCGAGCAGGCCGACCGCGAAGCCCGCGACGACGGCACCCGCGATGGAGCCGAGGCCGCCGATGACCACGACGGCGAACAGCACGATGACGAAGTTGCTGCCCATGTCGGCGGTGACCGCGCGCATGGGGGCCGCGAGGACGCCGGACAGGCCGGCGAGCGCGATGCCGAACCCGAAGACCGGGGTCACCCAGCGGCCGACGTCGATGCCGAGCGCCCGGGTGAGGTCACCGTTCTCCGTGGAGGCGCGCACGATCATGCCGAGACGCGTCGTGGACAGGACCAGCCACACGATGGCGCAGACCACCAGCGAGAAGCCGAACACGAACAGCTGGTAGTAGGGCAGCCGGACCCCGCCGACCTGCAGCACCCCGTCCAGCTGCGGTGGCGCGGCGAAGCGCAGCGCCGAGACGCCGTACCGGCGCTTGACCAGGTCGACGACGAGCAGCGCGAGCCCGAACGTGAGCAGGAAGTTGTAGAGCGGGTCGAGCGCGACGAGCCAGCGCACGAGCAGGCGCTCGACGATCACGCCGAACACGAAGAGCAGCACCGGGATGACGGCCAGGGACACCCAGAACCCGGCGTCGACCTCGGCCAGGAGGATCGCCGCGCCGACCGCGCCGAGCATGAAGCACGCGCCGTGGGCGAAGTTCACGACGCCGAGCAGGCCGAAGATGACCGCGAGGCCGAGGGCCGACAGCGCGTAGAAGCTGCCGGACGCCAGTCCCTGCAGCGTGTACTGAACGATCGCGCTCACCGGGGCTGTCCTCCTGGGGGGTGCATCGACGGGCCTGGTGGGGTGTCACGAGAACGGCGGTGGTGGGGCCCGGGGCGCCGGGCCCCACCGCCGGAGATCACATCTTGCAGGTTGACTCGGACAGCGGCTTGAAGGCCTCGGCAGCGGGGATCGTGCTGACGATGTCCTCGTAGTCCCAGTCGGTGGTCACCTTGTCGGCGTCCTTGACCTTCGCCAGGTACACGTCGTGGATGACCCGGTGGTCCTGGGCCCGGATCTCGCCGTTGCGCAGGAACACGTCGTTGATCTTCTTGCCCTCGAGGTTCTTCACGACCGCGTCGGAGTCATCGGTGCCGGCGGCCTGCACGGCCTCCAGGTACTGGGTCGCGGCGGAGTAGTTCGCGGCGTGGGCGAAGGACGGCTCCGTGCCGGTCTTCTCGTTGAACTTGGCGGCCCAGGCACGGTTCTGGTCGTCGAAGTTCCAGTACCACGGGTCGGTGAACTCGACACCCTGGAACTGGTCGACGCCCGCCGAGTGGATGTCGGTGATGAACATCAGGCCGGCGGCCAGCGTGATGTTCTGGTCACGCAGCTTCTGCTCGTTGAACTGCTTGACGAGCGTGACGAGGTCACCGCCCGCCTGCATGGCGCCGATCACGTTGGGCTTGGCCGAGGCGGCCTTGGTGAGGAACGTCGCGAAGTTGTCGTTCGGGAACGGCGTGGCGATCGACGCGCCCACCGTGCCGCCGGCCTTCTGCACGGCTGCCGTGAACGACTTGTTCATGTCCTGACCGAACGCGTAGTCCGGGTAGATGATCTGCCAGTCCTTGCCGCCGGCCTTGGTGATCACCGTGCCGGTGCCGTTCGCCAGCATGTACGTGTCGTACGCCCAGTGGAACGTGTACTTGTTGCACTGGTCGTTCGTCAGCGCGGTCGTGCCGGCGCCGATGTTGATGTAGAGCTTCTTGGCGGCCTTGGCCTGCTCGGCCACCGCCAGCGCGGCGGACGACGTCGGCACGTCCAGGATGATGTCGGCGTTCTGCCGGTCGTACATCTCCTGCGCCTTGGTGTTGGCGATGTCCGGCTTGTTCTGGTGGTCGGCGGTGATGACCTCGATGTTCTTGGTCACCGCCTTGTCGCCGTACTTCGCGAGGAAGTCGGCCACCGCCATCTTCACGGCCTCGACCGAGTTCGGGCCGGACAGGTCCTTGTAGACGCCGGACTGGTCGTTGAGCACACCGATCACGATCTTGTCCTGGCTGACCTTGCCGCTGTCAGAGGCGGGTCCTCCTTGACCGCAAGCAGCCAGCAGCATCGACCCGCAGGCCAGTGCCGCGATCGTGCTGATGACGGGAACGCGCATGTTTTCGTCCTCCTGTTGGCGGGTGGTTCTAGACGCCGAGGTACTCGAGCAGCTCGCCCTGCCGCTGCTTGACCTCGTGGTTGTCGAGCTGTTGGGCGACCTCGCCCTGTGCGAGCAGGTAGTGCCGGTCGGCCACCGTGGTGGCGAAACCGAGGTTCTGCTCGACGAGCAGGACCGACGTGCCCTGGTCCGTGGCGGCGCGAACGATGTCGCGGACGGCGGTGACCAGCACGGGTGAGAGGCCCTCCGTGGGCTCGTCGAGCAGGAGGACGTCGCAGCCCATCCGCAGCACCCGTGCCATGGCGAGCATCTGCTGCTCGCCGCCGGACAGTCGCGTGCCGGGGAACTTGCGGCGCTCCTTCAGCGCGGGGAACGCCTCGTGCACCTGCTCCATGCTCCACGCCCGGTCGCCGACGACCGGGGGGAGGCGCAGGTTCTCCTCGACGCTGAGCGAGGCGAGGATCCCGCGGTCGTCCGGCACCCAGCCGAGCCCCAGCCGGGCTCGCCGCTGGGGCCGCACGCCGCTCAGGTCACGGCCGTGCAGGTGCACCTGGCCGGTCTGCGCCCGGTGCAGCCCCATCACGCAGCGCAGCAGGGTCGTCTTGCCGGCGCCGTTGCGGCCGACCAGCGTCACGACCTCGCCCCGGCCCAGGGTCAGGCTGACGTCACGCAGGGCAACCGCCTCGCCGTAGGTGGCGGTGAGGTGGCTGATCGTCAGGACCGGCTCGCCGGCATCACGCTCGCTCACGCCTCGTCCTCCGACGGCTGGGTGCCCAGATACGCCGTGACCACGTCCGGGTCGCGCCGCACCTCGTCGTAGCTGCCCTCGGCCAGCACCCGGCCGGCCTGCAGCACCGTGACACGGTCGGCCAGGCTGCCGACGACGTGCATGTTGTGGTCGACGAACACGACCGTGCGGCCGTGCGCCACCCGGCGAACCAGGTCGACCGTCCGCTCGACGTCCTCCAGGCCCATGCCGGCCGTCGGCTCGTCGAGCAGCAGGACCTGCGGGTCGAGCGCGAGCGCGAGGGCCAGCTCCAGCGCCCGCTTGCGGCCGTAGGACAGCGCCCCGGCGCGGACGGTCGCCAGGTCGGCGAGGCCGACCTGCTCGAGCAGCTCGGCGACCCGCGACGCGTGCCGGTCGAGCACCTTGTGGCTGCGCCAGAACCGCAGGCCGCCGCCGGCGCGGCCCTGCAACGCCAGCTGCACGTGCTCGCGCAGGTCGAGCTGGTCGAACAGGCTGGTGATCTGGAAGGACCGCGCGACACCGAGGTGGGCGATCTTCTCGGGCACCAGCCCGGTGACGTCCTTGCCGTGGACCTCGATGCGGCCGTGCGTCGGCTTCAGGAAGCCGGTCAGCAGGTTGAACAGCGTCGTCTTGCCGGCGCCGTTCGGCCCGACCAGCGCGTGGATGCTCCCCTCACGCACGGCCAGGTCGACGCCATCGACCGCGCGGAACCCGCGGAACTCGCGGACCAGGCCCGTCGTGCGCAGGGCGGTCTCGGTGCTCACGGGCCCTCCTTCGCCACAGCGCGTCCAGACCCAGGGGCGTCCACCGGCCGGGTGACTCGACCGTAGGAGGGCGCCCGAGGCCTTCCTATGGAGGCGCGCTCCACTTTGGCACCGTGCCACGTGGTGTGACCACCCACTCGCCTGGGCGGCGGTCTGCCCTCCTTACCGGCAGTGACCCGGCGACTGCGCGCGGCAGCGAACCTGCGCCGTTGGCGTGAAGTCACGCCGTCCGGCGCACCCGGCCTGGCCCCGCCCCGTCGACGGCTCTACCGTCGAGCCGTGGAGTGCCCGCCGACCGGACCCCCCCGCGACGGCGGGGACGACTCGGCGCGCCTGCGGCGCGGCGCCCTGGCCGCCAGCGTGCTCGACGACATCCCGATGGAACCTCGCGCCGACGGCATCGCCGTCGGACAGTACTGGAACGACCGCGGGTCCTGGGTGACCGTGTCCTTCGGCCAGCTCGCCGACGCGGTCCGCGGGGCCGACCCCGAGTCGAGCACCGGTCGCCTGCGGCTGCGCGACTGGATGCGGGCGCGCGCCGCCCTCACCTCCGGTCTCCTCCCCGAGGACCGGCGGCTCGTTCCCCTGGCGCTGCCGGTGGACCACCCGGTCCACCCGGGTGGCGGCTGGGCCTATGAGCAGGTGCGCGGGGGCGTGCTGGACGTGGGCCCCGCGCTGCGGCTGCTGACCGTCGACGACGAGATCGTCGTGCCGCTCTCCAGCGGCGTGCTGGACGCCGCGGAGGTGGACCTGCGGCCGGCCTGGTCCGCCGTCCGGGCGCACTGCGACGCGATGGCCGCCCTCGCGGTCGCCCGGCTGGTGCGCGACGACAAGGCCGTGCTGACGCCGGTCGGCGGCTGCGACGTCCTCACCCTGCTCGCCTCGGCGACGTTGCGTGGCCACCTGGCCAGCAGCGACGGGACGGGCATGCGCGCCGTGGCCGTGCCGATGCGCCGCCGGGGCTGGTTCGACCTGGCCCGGATCGACCCACCGTTCGTGCTGGCCGCCGCGCACGCGACGTCGGCCGAGGAGCGCGGCGTGGACCGGCCCCTGCTCGTCACGCAGGACGAGGTGGCAGTGGTCGCCGCCGTCATCGACGTCGCGGCGATGGCCCGCCGCGCCCTGGCCGACCCGGCGGCGCACCGCTCCGGCGGCCGGGACGTCCTCTACCTCTGACGGTCGCGGCGACCGTCCGGATGGGCGGCGGGCTCAGCTCTCGATCGTGACGTCGCCGGCGCGCGGGTCGTGCTCCAGGCGGGCGAGCGCCTCGACGGCCCGCCGGGCCACGTCCTGCGCGGTGAGGCCGAGCTCGGCCAGGATCGCCCCGCGGTCGCCGTGGTCGAGGAAGCGGGCCGGCACCCCCAGGTCGACGATGGGGACGCCGATCCCGGCGTCTCGCAGCTCCTGGGCGAGCCGGGCACCGACGCCCCCGACCCGCAGGCCGTCCTCCACGGCAACGACGACGCGGTGGCGAGCGGCCATGGCCACCAGCTCGGGATCGGTCGGGATGACCCAGCGGGGGTCGACGACGGTGCTGCGCATGCCGTGGGCCGCCAGGCGGTCGGCGGCCTCGAGGCCGATCGCGGCCATGGAGCCGACCGCGACCACCAGCACGTCGGCGTCCGGTGCCACGTCCGCCGGGCCCAGGTCGGAGGCGGCGTCCAGCGGAGCGTCCGGCTCGTGCAGGACGTCGACACCGCCGACGCGGCGTCGCGCGGGCAGGTCCTCGGGCACGGCGCCCTTGGGGTACCGCACCACGGTCGGCGCATCGTCCACCGCCACGGCCTCCCGCAGCTGCTCGCGCAGCTGGGCCGCGTCGCGGGGCGCCGCCAGGCGCAGCCCTGGCACGCACTGGAGCACCGACATGTCCCAGACGCCGTTGTGGCTGGCGCCGTCGCTGCCGGTGACGCCCGCGCGGTCCAGGACGAACGTGACGCCGGCGCCGTGCAGCGCGCAGTCCATCAGCACCTGGTCGAACGCGCGGTTCAGGAAGCTCGCGTACACCGCGACGACGGGGTGCATGCCGGCGAACGCCATGCCGGCGGCGCTGGTCGCGGCGTGCTGCTCGGCGATGCCGACGTCGAACACCCGGTCCGGGTAGGCGCGGGAGAACGGCTGCAGGCCGACCGGGATCAGCATGGCGGCAGTGACCGCGACCACGTCGGCCCGGTCCGCCCCGACGGCCACCATCTCGTCGCCGAAGACCTGTCCCCAGCCGGGCCGCGAGGCCGAGCTGCGGTGCGCCACCCCGGTGCGCGGGTCGGTGCCGGGCGGCACCGCGTGGAAGCGGTCGGCCTCGTCGCTCAGGGCGGGCGCGTACCCGCGTCCCTTCTGGGTGATGGCGTGCACGAGGACCGGGCCCCCGAAGTCGCGGGCGCGACGCAGCGCGTGCTCGAGCGCCTCGACGTCGTGACCGTCGACCGGCCCCACGTACTTCAGCCCCAGGTCCTCGAACATGCCCTGCGGCGCGACGACGTCCTTCAGGCCCTTCTTGACCCCGTGCAGCGCGTCGTACACCGCGCCGCCGACCATGGGCGTGCGCGCCAGCGCCTGCTTGCCCCACGCGAGGAACCGCTCGTAGCCGTGGGTCGTGCGCAGCGTGGCCAGGTGCTGGGCGAGTCCCCCGGTCGTCGGCGCGTAGGAGCGCTCGTTGTCGTTGACCACGATGACCAGCGGCAGCGTCTCGTCGGCCGCGATGTTGTTGAGCGCCTCCCAGGCCATGCCCCCGGTCAGCGACCCGTCACCGACCACCGCGACCACGTGCCGGTCCACGGCGCCCTGCAGCCGGTAGGCCTTCGCGATGCCGTCCGCCCAGGAGAGCGCCGTGGACGCGTGCGAGTTCTCGACGACGTCGTGCGCGCTCTCTGCTCGGCTCGGGTACCCGGACAGGCCGCCGGCGTGCCGCAGGGCGCTGAAGTCGTGCCGGCCCGTGAGCAGCTTGTGCACGTACGACTGGTGCCCGGTGTCGAGCACGACTGTGTCTCGCGGGGAGTCGAAGACCCGGTGGACGGCGATCGTCAGCTCCACGACGCCGAGGTTCGGCCCCAGGTGCCCGCCGGCCCGGCTGACGTTCTCGATGAGGAAGCTGCGCACCTCGGCCGCGAGCCGATCGAGCTCGGCGCGGCTGAGCCCGCGCAGGTCCGACGGGCCGTGGATCGTGTCGAGCAGCATGGCGCCCAGTCTAGGTCGCCGGTCCGATCACGCCGCCGCGACCGACACGCTCCCCCGGTGTCCTCTCACAGCCGCGGCACGTATCGGCGGCCTTGCAGCGCGTCATCGACGAGCCGGACCGCACGGTAGGCGGCCCGCAGCCGGGCGTGCTCGTGCTCGAGCACCTCGATCACCCGCTCCACGGCCGCGGCCTCGACGCGGTCCCGCAGCTCGGCGCGCGCGGCGGCCCGCGCCGCGGAGTTCGCCTGCCCCTGGGCGACCACGTGCCTTTGCGCGAGCCAGGCCAGGGCCGACGGGCGGGTCGTCAGCGCCGGGTGGGCGCGGTACTCCGACGGGCACAGGTCGAGCAGCCACCCCACGGCGGAGCGCTCCCAGTCCGGGGATCCCGGAGGTCGCACGGCGACGGGCCACCCCGGAGGCAGCTGGTCGTCGGACATACCGGCAGTGTCGCGCACCCGCGTCACGCCGCACGCTTCATCAGGATCGGGGCTCGCGGCCCCGGTGGACCGCCCCGATCCTGATGAAGCGTGGACTCAGGTGCCTCAGGCCGCGAGCTGCCGCAGCACGTACTGCAGGATCCCGCCGTGGCGGTAGTAGGCCGCCTCTCCGGGGGTGTCGATGCGCAGCAGCGCGTCGATCTCCACGGTGCTGCCATCGGCCTTGGTGGCGGTGACCCGGACCGTCTTGGGCGACGGACCGTCGTTCATGGCCGTGACCCCTCTGATGTCGAACGTCTCCGTGCCGTCGAGCCCCAGGCTCGCCGCCGACTGACCGGCGGGGAACTGCAGGGGCAGCACCCCCATGCCGATGAGGTTCGACCGGTGGATCCGCTCGAAGGACTCCGCCAGGACGGCGCGGATGCCCAGCAGCGTGGTGCCCTTGGCGGCCCAGTCCCGGCTGGAGCCGGAGCCGTACTCCTTGCCGGCGACGACCACGAGCGGCACGCCGGCCTCGGCGTACGCCACCGAGGCGTCGTAGATCGACTGCTGCTCCCCGGTGAGGTGGTTGAGGGTGTAGCCGCCCAGCACGCCGTCCAGCAACAGGTTGCGCAGCCGGATGTTGGCGAACGTGCCGCGGATCATCACCTCGTGGTTGCCGCGCCGGGAGCCGTAGGAGTTGAAGCTGCGCTTCTCGATGCCGTGCTCGGTCAGGTAGCGACCCGCGGGGCTGTCCGCCTTGATCGACCCGGCCGGGCTGATGTGGTCGGTGGTCACCGAGTCACCCAGCAGCGCGAGCACCCGAGCCCCGGTGATGTCGACCACCGGCTGCGGCTCCGCGGTCATGCCGTCGAAGTAGGGCGGCTTGCGCACGTAGGTCGAGGCGTCGCCCCACTCGAACGTGTTGCCCTCCGGTGTCGGCAGCGAGGTCCACCGCTCGTCGCCGGCGAAGACGTCGGCGTAGTCCTTGGTGAACATGTCCTTCGTGAGGGCCGTGGCGATGACGCCCTCGACCTCCTCCGGCGTCGGCCAGATGTCCCGCAGGAAGACGTCCGCGCCGGACGCGTCCTGGCCGAGCGGCTGGACCTCGAAGTCGAAGTCCATGGTGCCGGCGATGGCGTAGGCGATGACGAGCGGCGGCGAGGCCAGGTAGTTCATCTTCGTGTCCGGGTTGATCCGGCCCTCGAAGTTGCGGTTGCCCGAGAGCACCGAGACCAGCGCCAGGTCCTCGGCCTGCACGGCCGCCGAGATCGCGTCGTCCAACGGCCCCGAGTTGCCGATGCACGTGGTGCAGCCGAAGCCGACCAGGTTGAAGCCGAGCTTCTCCAGGTAGGGCAGCACGCCGGCCCGCTCGTAGTAGTTCATGACGACCTTGCTGCCCGGGGCCAGCGTCGTCTTGACCCACGGCTTGCTGGCCAGGCCGGCCTCGACCGCCTTCTTGGCGAGCAGCGCCGCGGCCATCATCACCGAGGGGTTGGACGTGTTCGTGCACGACGTGATGGCGGCGATGCCGACGTGGCCGTGGTCGAGCTCGAACGACCTGCCGTCGGACAGCGTCACCGGGACGCTCTTGGACGGCCGGTCGCGCATCGGCGTGTGGTCGTGGCCGTGCGGCCGGTCGGCCGGGTCCTGCTCGTTGCCCGCGGCAGGAGAGTCGCTGGCCGGGAAGGACTCCCGCGAGGCCTCGTCGACCCGTCCCTTGACGATCGCGTAGTCGTCCGAGACGTAGTTCACCAGGGCCTGCCGGAAGCAGTCCTTCGCCTCGGTGAGCACGACGCGGTCCTGCGGGCGCTTCGGCCCGGCGATGCTCGGCACGACGCTCGAGAGGTCGAGCTCGAGGTGCTCGGAGAACCGCGGCTCGACCGCCGGGTCGTGCCAGAGCCCCTGCTCCTTGGCGTAGGCCTCGACCAGCGCGACCTGCTGCTCGCTGCGGCCGGTCAGCCGCAGGTAGTCCAGGGTGACGTCGTCCACGGGGAAGATCGCGCAGGTCGAGCCGAACTCCGGGCTCATGTTGCCGATCGTGGCGCGGTTGGCCAGCGGCACGGCCGCCACGCCCTCGCCGTAGAACTCCACGAACTTGCCCACGACGCCGTGCTCGCGCAGCAGCTCGGTGATCGTCAGCACGACGTCGGTCGCGGTGGCGCCGGCCGGGACGGACCCGGTGAGCTTGAACCCGACGACCCGTGGGATGAGCATGGACACCGGCTGGCCCAGCATGGCCGCCTCCGCCTCGATGCCGCCCACGCCCCAGCCCAGCACGCCGAGCCCGTTCACCATCGTCGTGTGCGAGTCGGTGCCGACGAGCGTGTCCGGGTAGGCGAGCAGCTCGTCGGACCCGTCGGTCCCTCGCGTCATCACGACACGTGCCAGGTGCTCGATGTTCACCTGGTGCACGATGCCCGTGCCCGGGGGCACGACCTTGAAGTCGGCGAAGGCGGACTGGCCCCACCGCAGGAACTGGTAGCGCTCACCGTTGCGCTGGTACTCCAGCTCGACGTTGCGCTCGAACGCATCCGGGCGGCCGAAGACGTCGGCGATGACCGAGTGGTCGATGACCAGCTCGGAGGGAGCCAGCGGGTTGATCTTGTCGGGGTCGCCGCCCAGGTCGCGCATCGCCTCGCGCATCGTGGCGAGGTCGACGATGCACGGCACGCCCGTGAAGTCCTGCATCAGCACCCGGCCGGGGGTGAACTGGATCTCGGTGGCCGGCTCCGCGGCCGGGTCCCAGCCCGCGAGCGCGCGGACGTGGTCGGCGGTCGTGCTCACGCCGTCCTCCGTGCGCAGCAGGTTCTCGAGCAGCACCTTCAGGCTGTATGGCAGGTCGGCCGCGCCGTCCACCCCACCCAACCGGAAGATCGTGTACGTCTGGCCGCCGACCTCGAGGGCGCCCTTGGCGCCGAAGCTGTCCTTACTCACCTTGCTCACCGAACCGTTCCTTCGCTCGGTCCCGCCGGTCGCTGACGAAGGGGCGGCGGGACTCCTTGCCCGGAGCCGGGTCGAGCTCCGAACCAGACCAGTTTATCTTGACGTCGAGATATTTTCTACCAGCAACGCGACGCACTCGACGTGCTGGGTCATCGGGAAGGCGTCGAAGCCCCGCACGCCGGCCAAGCGGTAGCCGCGGCCGGCGAAAAGAGCAATGTCGCGGCCCAGCGCAGCCGGGTCGCAGGCGACGTAGGCGACGGCGCTGGGACGACGGCGGGCGACCTGCTCCACGACGGCCTTCCTGGCACCGGTGCGCGGCGGGTCCAGCACGACCAGGTCCGCGCGGGGCGACCCCGGTTCGCGGCGCAGCACGACGTCGACGCGCCCGGCCACGAGCCGCACCTGCGGGAGGTCGTGAAGGTTGCGTCGGGCGTCCCGGACGGCGCCGTCGTCCGCCTCGATCGCCAGCACCTGGCCGCTCGGGCCCACCCGGTCGGCCAGCGCCGCCGCGAACAGCCCCGCCCCGGAGTACAGGTCGAGCACCCGCTCCCCCGGGCTGGGGTCGAGCGCCTGAAGGACCGCACCGACCAGCGCATCGGCCGCGCCCGGGTGCACCTGCCAGAAGCCGGAACCCGACACCCGGAACGTGCGCTCCCACTCACCGACCCGGACGGTCTGCCGGACGAAACCGCGGCCCTGCACCCGACGCGGCCGCCGGGTCGGACGCCCGGCCTCGGGGACGTCGTCGACGATCAGCCCGACCTCGGCGGGAGCCTGCTGCAGCGCTACCGGCTCGGGACCGTGCACGATGATGACCCGGTCGTCGGGCGCCGATCCGGCCACGACCTCGACGCCGCGCACCGCCGGCCACCGCGACGCGGTGACCGGCACCGCCTGGACCGCCGCGTGCGCGATCGGGCACGCCTGCACCGGGACGACCTCGTGCGACCTGTGCCGTCGGAACCCGAGGCGGCCGTCGTCGTCGGCCGCGTACTGCACGCGCGTGCGCCAGCCCAGGCCGCTGTGGTCGCCCGCCACCGCCTCGACGGCGACCGGCACGTCGACGTGACCGAGCCGGGCGAGCTGCTCGTGGACCACGGCCGCCTTGAGCCGGTGCTGGCCGGCCACGGACACGTGCTGCCAGTCGCAGCCGCCGCAGCCGCCCGGGCCGGCGACCGGGCACCGGACCGGGACGCGGTCCGGGCTGGCCTTCAGCACCTGCTCGGCATCGGCCCGCAGGAACGGCGACCCTTCGCCGCCCTCGGTCACTCGCGCGACCACGCGCTCGCCGGGCAAGGCGTGCCGGACAAAGACCACCTGGCCGTCGAGGCGGGCCACGCAGTGCCCACCGTGGGCGACCGGCCCCACGTCGACCTCGACCAGCCGACCTTGCCAGGACTGACGCTCGCTCAGGGCGCACCGTCCGGGCCGGGGCCGGCTGTGACACCGGGGACGTCGACGCTGGCGTGCCCGTCCGAGGCGCCGGCGGGTGGCTGAGCAGCCTTCGACGAGTGCAGCTGCCAGGGCACGCTCGCCACCATGACGCCCGGGGTGAACAGCAGCCGGCCCTTGAGCCGCAAGGCGCTCTGGTTGTGAAGCAGCTGCTCCCACCAGCGGCCGACCACGTACTCGGGGATGTAGACCATGACGACGTCCCGCGGGCTGGTCCGGCGGATGGACCGCACGTAGTCGACCACCGGCCTCGTGATCTCGCGGTACGGGGAGTCCAGGGACTTCAGGGGCACCGGGATGTCCAGCCGCTGCCACTCCCGCTGCAGCGCCACCGTGTCGTCCGGGTCGACGTTGACGTTGATGGCCTCCAGGTAGGACGGCCGAGTGGCACGGGCATACGCCAGGGCCCGCAGCGTCGGGCGGTGCAGCTTCGAGACCAGCACGAGCGCGTGCACCCGTGACGGCAGCATGACGTCGTTGGCGTCCTCGTCGGGGGCGAGCTCGGCCGACACCGCGTCGTAGTGGCGCCGGATGCCACGCATCACCGCGAAGATCACGGCCATGGCGGCGATCGCGATCCATGCCCCGTGCAGGAACTTGGTGATGAGGACGACGATCAGCACCGTGCCGGACATGACCGCGCCCACGGCGTTGATGACGCGCCGCCGGCGCATGGCCGACGCCTCGGGCCCAGCCGTCACGCGCAGCAGCCGGTTCCAGTGCCGGATCATCCCGATCTGGCTGGTGGTGAACGAGACGAACACCCCGACGATGTAGAGCTGGATCAGCCGGGTCACTTGCGCGTCGAACACGATGATGAGGAAGATCGCCATGCCCGCGAGGGCCATGATCCCGTTGCTGAAGGCCAGCCGGTCGCCGCGCGTGTGCAGCTGGCGCGGGAGGTAGCCGTCCCGGGCCAGGATCGAGCCGAGGACCGGGAAGCCGTTGAACGACGTGTTGGCGGCCAGCACGAGGATGATGCCGGTGGCGGCGGCGACGACGTAGAACATCAGCGGCACGTTGCTGAAGACGGCGTGAGCCAGCTGTCCGATCACCGGGTCCTGCGAGTAGGTCGTGCCGTCGGGGAAGACCACGGAACCGCCCGGCCCGGGCCGGCCTCGCTGGCCGTCGAGCAGCAGCTCGCCGGCCAGGTTCTCGCCGTCGACGAAGCGCAGGTTCGTCACGTGGGCGAGCACGAGGATCGACATCAGCATGGTGACGGCGATGCCACCCAGCAGCGCGAGGGTCGTGGCGGCGTTGCGGCTCTTGGGCTTGCGGAAGGCGGGGACGCCATTGCTGATGGCCTCGACACCGGTCAGGGCCGCGCATCCGGACGAGAACGCCCGCAGCAGAAGGAATCCGCCGGCCAAGGTGGCGAGGCCGCCCTCGAACGCGGGCTGCGTGTCGACGGTGAACCGGGCGCTCTCGACGTCCGGCAGGTCTCCGAACAGGATCCGCCCGAGGCCCCACAGCCCCATGCCGATGATCGAGATCATGAAGACGTACGTCGGGACGGCGAAGGCGGTCCCCGACTCCCGGACCCCACGAAGGTTCACCGCCGTCAGGACGGCGACCGCGAGGACCGCGACCGTCGCCTCGTGCCCGCGGAGCGCCGGGATCGCCGCCGCGCCGTACTGAGCCGCGGACGAGATCGAGACGGCGACCGTCAGCACGTAGTCGACGAGCAGCGCGCTCGCGACCGTCAGACCCGCCGACGACCCGAGGTTGGTGGTCGCCACCTCGTAGTCGCCACCGCCGGACGGGTAGGCGTGGACGTTCTGCCGGTAGGACGCGACCACCACGAGCATCACGGCGGCGACCGCGAGGCCGATCTTCCAGCTGAACGCGTAGGCGCCGAGACCGGCGACCGACAGGGTCAGGAAGATCTCGTCAGGCGCGTACCCGACGGACGAGAGCGCGTCGCTGGCGAACACCGGCAGCGCGATGCGCTTCGGCAGCAGCGTGTGCTCGAGTCGGTCGCTGCCCAGCGGTCGCCCGACGAGGAGACGCTTCACTATTCGACCGGCGATCGGCACGGTGGACCACACTATGCCCACCTGCCGCCCGGTGTACGTTCATGCGGTGCACTTCGTCATCATGGGCTGCGGCCGGGTGGGGGCGACGCTCGCCCACAGCCTGGAGGAGCAGGGCCACGACGTCGCGGTGATCGACCGCGACGAGTCCGCGTTCCGGCGTCTGGGCGCAAGCTTCGAGGGCCGTCGGGTGACGGGCGTCGGGTTCGACCGCGACACCCAGCTGCAGGCCGGCATCGAGGACGCCTACGCGTTCGCGGCCGTCAGCAGCGGCGACAACTCCAACATCCTGGCGGCCCGCGTGGCCCGGGAGACGTTCGGTGTCGCCAACGTGGTGGCGCGCATCTACGATCCGGGGCGCGCGGAGATCTACCAGCGGCTGGGCATCCCGACCGTGGCGACCGTGCGATGGACAGCCGACCGCATGCTGCGCCGGCTGCTGCCGGTCGGCGCGGCGCCGTTGTTCCGCGACCCCAGCGGCAAGGTCGTCCTGGCTGAGGTTCCGGTGCACCGCAGCTGGATCGGGCGGCCGGTCGACGAGATCGCGCGCGGGGCCGGAGGTGTTCGCGTCGCCTACCTGTCGCGGTTCGGTGACGGGATCGTGCCGACGTCCTCGACCGTCCTCCAGGACGGGGACCTGCTGCACGTCGTCGCCGAGGAGGCCGACCTTCCCCGCATCGAGGACTTGCTCGACACTCCCCCGCCGAAGGACTGAACGACGTGACGGACATCACGAGGGACCGGGCGACCGGCGCCGGTGCGACAGCTGGTCGGCCGGCGGGGACGAGGCCATCATGCGGGTCGTGATCGCAGGAGCGGGCAGCGTGGGCACGTCCATCGCCCGCGAGCTGGTCGCCGGCGGGCACCGTGTGCTGCTCATCGACAAGCTGCCGCGGGCCGTGCAGTCCCGCGAGGTCGACGAGGTGGAGTCCCTGCTCGCCGACGCGTGCGAGATCTCCGCCCTGCACGAGGCGGGCCTCGAGACCTGCGATGTCGTCGTGGCAGCGACCGGGGACGACAAGGCCAACCTCGTCGTCTCGCTGCTGGCCAAGACCGAGTTCGGCGTGCCCCGCACCGTGGCGCGGGTCAACAACCCCAAGAACGAGTGGATGTTCGACGAGGGGTGGGGCGTCGACGTCGCGGTCTCGACCCCCCGCCTGATGACGGCGCTGATCGAGGAGGCCGTGAGCGTCGGCGACCTCGTCCGGATCTTCCAGTTCCAGCAGGGTCAGGCGACCATGGTCGGCATGACGCTGCCCGACGAGTCGCCGTACGTCGGGGCTCGCGTCGGCGACCTGGAGTTCCCGCCCGACAGCGTGCTGGTCGGCATCATCCGCGAGAACCGGCCCATCGCACCGAGCCGTGACGGTGCGCTCGAGGCTCGCGACGAGCTGTTGTTCCTGACGGTTCCCGACAGCGAGGAACCGCTGCAGCAGATGCTGTCCCCCGGCCACTCAGGACGTCGTCCGGTCGCCTGAGGGTCAGTCCCCCAAGGGTTCCCTCGACCTGCGCTCGCCTGCCGAGTCCTCGCTCGCAGCCTGCTCGTCCAGGTCGAGCGGCGTCCGGCCGCGCAGCAGCACCGCGCCCATCACGGCCACCGCGACCAGGTAGAGCGGCCAGCCGAGCGCCACCTTGGTGACCCCGAGCCAGCCCACCTGGCCGGCCAGGTACAGCGGCAGCATCACCACGACCCGGACGGCGTACAGCGCGGCGAGCACGAGCGTGAGCCGCTGGCACAGGCGCCGGACGCCGTGGTGCGACCGCCACGCGGTCGGATCGTCCGTGGCCGAGCCGACGATGAACCCGACGAGCGGCCACCGGACAAGCAGCGACAGCACCGTGACGGCCAGCAGGACGCAGCTGAACAGGATGCCCGGCAGGAACGCGTCCTCGGCCTTGCCGCTGCGGAGCGCGAAGAAGGCCGCGATGCCTAGTGCCGCAAGGCTGCTGAGCGCATAGCGCAGGCTCTGCCGCTGGACGATCCGCAGCAGGATCGCCACCACCACCGGCACGGCGGCGGCGACGAGCGCGCCTCGCAGGTCGTGCCGCCAGGCCCAGACGGTGACGAACACCACGGTGGGTGCGGCCGCCTCGATGGAGCCGCGCAGGCCTCCCACGCCTTCGCCGAGCCGGCGCCGGATCACCTGTTCGACGGTCGTCGCGCCCTCGGGAACCCGGCCCAGCGCCGGCAGGCTCACTCGGCCGCCGGGGGCAGCAGCTCGTACCGGGGGTTGAACACCACCGGGCGGCCGTCGCGCTGGGCCACCCGGCCGCGCACCCGGATCCTGCGGCCCGCCTCGATGCCGGCGATGGTGCGCCGGCCAAGCCAGACGACCGTGAGGACGCCGGTGCCGTCGTAGACCTCGGCGACCAGCGCCGGCGTGCCGGCGCGGGGACGCAGCGTCGTCGTCCGGATCGTGCCGCAGACGACCGCGGGTGCCCGGTCCGGCAGCTCGGACACCGTGGTCCCGCCCAGCCGGGTGGACTCGCTGCGCAGGTCCTCGGCCTCCAGCTCGGCGTCCGAGCTCGTGAGCCGACGCAGCGCCGACCGCAGTCGTCCCGCCGTCGTGTGCGGCTGCGACTGCGTCGTCGCGGCGGTGGGTGGCGTGGCACCCGAGGGGGCCGAGCTGGTCGCTGCCCCCGGTGTGGTCGAACTCGTCGGGCCGGTCTGACCGGTCCTGGTCGTGGTCATCGCTCGTCTCGCTCGAAGGTCATCGTGCGGTCGGGTGCGGAGCATCGCATCCGGTCCGCTCGTCCCAGCCTACGCGTCGCTCAGTGGATCTCGGTGATCTCCGGCCCCCGCTCGAAGGGGTTCAGGTCGGCGTCGCTGGTCGGCTTCGGCTCGGGCGTCGGGGCGTCCGGGTCGACCCGCGTGGCGCCGTCCGGGAGCCGCAGCCCGAGCAGCTCGCGCGGTCCCATCGGCTCGGCCCCGCGCACGACCACCACGCGGCGCACCAGGGACTCCAAGGGCTCGGCGGCCTCGGGCTCGATCGCGGCCCGCCCGTGGAAGACGGCGCGCAGCAGCCACCGCGGCCCGTCCACACCGACGAACCGCATCGGCTGGAACCCGACCTTGCCGTCCGGCAGCTGCGCGGGGACGCGGCCCAGCAGCTCCCGCCCGAACGGGCCGTCGGAGGTGTCGGCAGTGCCGCCCTGCTGGGAGATGCCCGAGGCGATCTCCTCGCTCACCTCGGCCCAGATGCCCTCGTGCCGCGGCGCCGCGAACGCCTGCAGCTGCACGGCCGAGTCGCCGAGCACCACCATCGCGGCGGTCACCAGCCCGCTGGCCTCGTCGACCTGCAGCTGCACCTCGACGCCCTGCACGAGCGGCAGCTGCAGCCCACCGAGGTCCAGTCGCGGCTCGTCCGGTGCCTCGTCGACGTCGTAGGGTCCGGACGCCGGTCCGTCGGCGGCCGCGGCAACGCCGGCCTCGTCGAGGCCGTCGGTCGCCCACTGGTCGCCCTCGGCGAGGACCCCGGTGTCGTCGAGCGGGTCGCCGGGTCCGGCGTCCAGGGCGCCGTCGTCCGCACCGACCTCGTCGTCGAACGCCTCGGCGGCGTCGTCGCTCTTGCGGCGCTTGAACAGGCTCACGGTGCCTCTCCCTCCGGGGCAGGCGCCCCGACGTTCGTTCCTGGACGCGGCTCGTAGCCGGCGAACCCCCCGGTCGAGCCGTGGCCTCCGGTCCCCCGCTCGGAGGTCGGCAGCTCGTGGACGGGCGTGAAGACGGCTTGCTCCACGCGCTGCACGACCAGCTGCGCGATGCGATCACCGCGGCGCAGCGAGACCGCCGCGTGCTGGTCGGTGTTGAGCAGGATCACGTGGATCTCGCCACGGTAGCCCGCGTCGATGGTGCCCGGCGCGTTCAACGTGGTCACCCCGCACCGGGCGGCAAGGCCCGACCGGGGGTGCACGAACGCCGCGTAGCCGTCGGGGAGGGCGATGGCCACCCCGGTCGGTACCGTCGCGCGCCCGCCCGGCGGCAGGTCGACGTCGACCCGCGCGACCAGGTCGGCGCCGGCGTCTCCCGGGTGCGCGTAGGTCGGGCCGGGCAAGCCGGCGTCCAGCAGCTGCATCGCCACCTCGACGGTTCCGAGGCCCTGGCTGGACGGCGTTGCCGGGGAGGCCGCGGTCGAGCGAGCCGCTGCAGCGCCGGCGGGTTGGTGGTTCATCGCCCGCGACCCTAACGCCTGCGACGGCTCGTCCGGGACCTGCCCCGTGCGAGCGCGACCCACGTCATGCCAGGCTGGACGGGTGACGGACGGACGGCTCGGCTACTCCGAGCGCCTGTGGCCCTCGGCGCCGGCGTGGCTCGTCGTGCTGCTCGTCGCGGCCAGCGGCGGTCTCGTGGTCGTGAAGGTCGCTCCGCCCTGGCTCTCGGCGATGGTCGCGCTGACGCTGATGGCCGTGGCGGCCTGGGCCCTCGTCCGGTCCAGCGCGCGGGTCGCCGTGACCGGCGGCGAGCTGGTCGCTGGCCGAGCCCGTATCCCGGTGAGCCTGCTCGGCCAGGTGGACGTGCTGGACCGCGCCGAGTTCACGGCCCTGCGCGGCCCGGACGCCGACGTGCGGGCATACCTGTGCCAGCGCAGCTGGATCCCCCGCGGCGTGCGGGTGGCCGTCGTCGACGCCCACGACCCCACGCCCTACTGGCTGCTGTCGTCCCGAGAGCCGACAAAGCTCGCCGCGGCCGTCGAACGGGCGCGCGGCGAGCTCGGTGGGACGTCGGATCAGGCGCACTCCAGGCACACGGGCTGACTGTCGGACCCCGCCGACAGCTGGCTGCGGTGCTTGACCAGGAAGCAGCGTGAACAGGTGAACTCGTCGGCCTGGCGCGGCAGCACCCGCACCGAGAGCTCTTCGTTGGACAGGTCGGCCCCGGGCAGCTCGTAGCCCTCGGCCTGCTCGGTCTCGTCGACGTCGACGGACGAGGAGGACTTGTCGACCCGTCGGGCCTTCAGCTCCTCGATGCTGTCCTCGGACAGGTCGTCGTCGGTCTTGCGCGGCGCGTCGTAGTCGGTCGCCATCGGTGGGTTGTCCTCCGCGGGGTGTCGTGTCGTGCTCATCGGGTGGTGCGGTCGTGCGGTGACTGCGTGCGGGACCGGTGCGCTTCGGGTGCCCGCCCGTCGTCCTTCCGGAGGTCGCGGCCTGTCAACGCCGCAGAGGCCGGGTTTGTGCCCGAGCCAGGCGTGGATTGTGCCTCATCCGCTCGCGCGGCGCGCGCCCGGCCCACGATCAAGGACGTCAGGGTCGTCGGGAGCGGCCTCGAACCTTCTCAGCCGTCGGTGTCCGGCCGCAACGGGGCCAGCACGGCCTGCAGCCGGGCGTGGATCCGCGGTGCCGCCGCGACCACCAGGTCCTCGCCGGCGGGCGCGTCACCGAGGCCGGTGACGAGGGCGCCCGCCTCGCGGGCCACCAGCCCGGCGGCCGCGAGGTCCCACGGTTTCAGCCCTCGCTCGAGGTAGGCGTCGACGCGGCCCGCGGCCACCCCGCACAGGTCCAGCGCCGCGCTGCCCATCCGTCTGATGTCGCGGACCCGAGGCAGCAGCTGCGCGACCACGGCGGCCTGATGCTTGCGCCGGCTGGCCTGGTAGCCGAACCCGGTCGCCAGCAGCACCTGACCGAGATCGTCGCCGTCGCGCACGTGCACCGGACGTCGGCCCCGACCCGCCGTGGTCAGGAACGCGCCGCCCCCGCGCACCGCCGTCCAGGTCTCGCCGAGCACGGGATTGTGCACGCACCCGGCCAGCACCTCGTGACCCGACGGGTCGCGGGCGTCGCCGGCCACCGCGGCGACGCAGACGGCGTACTGGCCGATCCCGTAGAGGTAGTTGACGGTGCCGTCGATGGGGTCGACCACCCAGGTCACGCCGCTGCTGCCGGCGACGTCGTCGCCCTCCTCGCCGACGATGCCGTCGTCCGGCCGGGCGGTCAGCAGCTGCTCGCGCACCATGCGCTCGCAGGCGGTGTCCATGGCGGTGACCACGTCGGTGGGGCTGGACTTCGTGGCCGCGGCCGTCACCTCGTCGGGACGCTCGTCGGTGATGAAGCGCCCACCTCGCTCGGCCGCCGCGACGGCGAGCGCCAGCAGCTCGTCGGCGCTCATGCCGGCACCGCGGGCGGCCAGTCGGCACCGCAGGCGGCGGGCCTGTCCACCCTCGGGTTCGGGCAGCAGCCCACCGGGCAGACGACGGCGACGGGCGGCCGGCCGTCCACCACCGGCCGCTGCGGCTGCTCGCCGCGGGCCTGCGCGGCACGCTCGACCAGCAGGTCGACCAGACCCGCCACGAACGTCGGGTGCGTGCCGACCGTGGCGGCGCGCACGAACGGCAGGCCGACCTCGGCCGCGACCGCCCTCGCCTCGGTGTCGAGGTCGTAGACGACCTCCATGTGGTCGCTGACGAAGCCGATGGGCACCACCGCGACGCCGGGGGCTCCCTGCGCGGCGAGAGCCCTGATGTGGTCGCCGATGTCGGGCTCCAGCCACGGCTGGTGCGGCGCACCGGACCGCGAGCAGTAGACCAGCGACCAGGGCACCTCGATGCCGTCCCGCTCACCGATCGTCGTGGCGATCGTGCGGGCCAGGGCCAGGTGCTGGCCGGAGTAGGCATGGCCGTCGGGTCCGGACCCGGCGTCCATCGTCTCCGGCACGGAGTGCGTGACGAACGCCACATGGGCCTCGGCCGGCAGGGCCGCCAGGGCGTCGCGGGCGGCGTCGGTCATCGGCCCCGCGAACCCCGGGTGGTCGTAGTACTGGCGCACCCGGTCCACGTGCAGGTCGACGTCGAGGCGGATGCCCTCGCCGTCCAAGGTCATCAACGCACCCGCCAGGTCCTCCCGGTACTGCCGGCAGCTGGAGTAGGAGGAGTAGGCGCTCGTGAGAATGGTCACCACCCGCCGGGCGCCGCGGGCATGGGCGTCGCGCAGCACGTCCGTCACGTAGGGAGACCAGTTGCGGTTGCCCCAGACGACGTCGACGTCGGAGCCGCGCCGCCGCAGCTCGTCGGTCAGGGCGGCCAGCAGTGCACGGTTCTGGTCGTTGATCGGGCTGCGTCCACCGAACAGGTGGTAGTGCTCGGCGACGTCCGCCAGCCGTTCGTCCGGGATCCCGCGGCCGGCGGTCACCGCTCGCAGGAACGGCATGACGTCGTCCGGCCCCTCCGGCCCGCCGAACGACAGCAGCAGCACCGTGTCGTAGGGGGCGAGCAACGCCCGGTCGTGCGACGGTTCGTCGGGTCCGAGCGGGCGGTCGGTCACGTGGCCAGTCTCCCAAACGACCGGCCGGCCCCGGCGGCTGGCCCGAAGCGTCCGATGTGGGCGGCTCCCCGCGCGCCTGCTGCCGGATGCGCGTCCGGGATGGCACAGTCGGTACCGCCCACGATCCAAGGAGCTCCTATGCACGACCTGCGGCTCGTCGGCGTCCACGAGGACGGCGAGCACCTGCTGCTCAGCAACGCCGAGGGCGAGCGCTTCCTGCTCGCGGTCGACGACGCCCTGCGCGCGGCCGTGCGACGCGACCGTCCCCACCTCGGTCAGCTGCAGATCGAGATCGAGGGCGGGCTCCGACCGCGTGACGTGCAGGCCCGCATCCGGTCGGGCGCGACGGCCGAGGAGGTCGCGGCGCTCGCCGGGTGGCCCGTGGAGAAGGTGCGCCGCTACGAGGGCCCGATCCTGGCCGAGCGCGAGCACGTGGCTGGCCTGGCCCGCGAGGTCCGGCTGCGCCGGCGCGGCGGCTCCGTCACGCTGGGCGCCGAGGTGGCCCGACGGCTCGCGGCTCGCGGTGTCGACCCCGACCAGGTGCAGTGGGACAGCTGGCGCGTCGAGGGTGACCCCTGGACGATCGTCGTCACCTTCCCGGCCGGGGGCCGGGAGCGATCGGCACGCTGGCACCTCGACCTGGCCGGGCGCTCCGTCACCCCTGGCGACGACGAGGCGCGGTGGCTCAGCGAGGACCAGCCGGAGGGCGAAGGGCCGCTGGCCGGCGCCCGGCTGAGCGCGGTGTCGCTGTCCCCGTCGGGCACCCCCGGCGGCGGTAGTCAGGTCTACGACGTCGAGGTGGACGGCGGGATCGGGACGACCGAGACCGGCACCTGGTCCTCGAGCAGCGGCGAGGCCCTGGACCTGGTCGGCGCCATGCGGGCGCGGCGGCAGTCGGGTCGCAGTCGCCGCCGTCCGACGGGCCACGGCAGCTCGACAAGCGCGAGGCACGACGAGCACCCGGACGCGCCGGTGACCAGCGTGCACCCGGCCGGACGTCGACGCCCGGCGACTGCGGGGCCCGAGCCGCTCGAGCTGGACCCGAGCCTCATGGACGACCCGCCGTCCGCTCATCCTCCGGCCTCATGGGGGCCGGACGCGCCGGAGCACTCGGACGACCTGCCGCACCCGTCGCCCGTGACGCCGTTGCCGACCCCCGCACCGACGCCTTCGCCGACACCGGCTCTCGACCTGCCCCGGGCGGCCACCGACGCTGCTCCGGCGACCCCGTCGCCGGACGCACGCCACTGGCCGCTGGCCGAGGTCATGCGGCATGGCACGGACGCGGCCGACACGCCTCCCGAGCTCGCCTCGGCGGCGCCGGCCGCCTCGGGCTCGCCGTCCGTAACGTCGCCAGCGGGCTCAACAGATCCGGTCTCGCGCCGCGAGCCCGACGAGGCGGAGCTGCGCGACCGCGAGATCCAGACGGCCTCGCGGCCCGCGTCGGGACGCCGACCCAAGCGACCGAGCGTGCCGAGCTGGGACGACATCATGTTCGGCGCCAAGCAGGACTGACGCCCGGTAGTGGCCCGGCTCTCGTGGGTCCTGACACCGGCCGACCGGCGACTGTGAGTGCAGCGATGGGTGCAGCGATGGCTGCAGCGAAAGCGTGGTGACCACGACGCTCTGGCCGCACTCACGGCTGCACTCACGAGCCGCCAGCACGGGCCAGCACATCTGATCCCCTACGCGCCTGCGGCGCTCAGGCCTCCAAAGCGCTGCACGTGGCGCACGTTCCGGACAACGCCACGTGCGACGGGTCGAGCACGAACCCGTAGTCATCGGCGAGCTGCCGCGCCACGTCGTCCAGGAGCGTGGCCGGCAGGTCGATCACCCGGTCGCAGCGCACGCAGTGCGCGTGGAGGTGCTCTCCAGGTGCGGCGAGGTGGTACGCCGTCGTGCCGTGACCGAGGTGCACGTGCTGCACGACGCCCAACGAGGACAGCACCTCCAGCGCCCGGTAGACCGACGCCCGGTGCACCGTGGGGTCGACATGCGCGACGGCGCCGACGACCTGCTCGGGCGTGAGGTGCGACCGTTCACGCCGACCGGCCAGCGCGGTGATGACAGCACGTCGGGGACCGGTCATGCGGTCCCCGCGCGAGCGCAGCAGCGCCGCGGCCTGCGCGACGACGTCGTCGAGCCCCGGGGCGCCGCTCACAGCTGGACCCGTTGCCGCCCCGGTTCG
>Ga0070696_100000448_pt1 | contig 25817 bp, 20 predicted proteins | sample KBSK1253metaG_FD_65474 | JGI IMG/M metagenome (GOLD analysis project Ga0070696, IMG submission 65474) | Corn, switchgrass and miscanthus rhizosphere microbial communities from Kellogg Biological Station, Michigan, USA - KBS K1-25-3 metaG | ecosystem: Host-associated > Plants > Roots >... | reverse complement strand
TCGAACGTCGAGGAAATCACCTCGGCGCGCACGGTGCGGGCGATCTCGGTCACTTCCTCCGGGCGCTCGTCGATCAGCAGCATGATCAGGTGCGCTTCGGGGTGGTTGTAGGTGATCGCCTGGGCCACGTTCTGCAGCATCATCGTCTTGCCGGACTTCGGCTGCGAGACGATCAGGCCGCGCTGGCCCTTGCCGACCGGCGCGATCAGGTCGAGGATGCGGCCGGTGATGTCCTCGCTCGACCCGTTGCCGCGCTCCAGCTTGTACGCCTTGCGCGGGAACAGCGGGGTGAGGTTCTCGAACAGCATCTTGTTCTTCGACGCTTCCGGCGGATCGCCGTTGATGTCGTCGACGCGCAGCATGGCGAAGTAGCGCTCGCCTTCCTTCGGATGGCGCACGCGACCGGTGATGTAGTCGCCGGTACGCAGGTTGAAGCGGCGGATCTGGCTGGGGCTGACGTAGATGTCGTCCGGACCGGCGAGGTACGACTCGTCGGCCGAGCGCAGGAAGCCGAAGCCGTCCTGCAGGATCTCCAGCACGCCCTCGGCCCAGATGCCGCCGCCGGAGCGGGCATGCGCCTTGAGCACATTGAAGATCACATCCTGCTTGCGCGCGCGGGCGACGCCTTCGTGCACGCCCAGCGATTCGGCGAACTCCAGCAGCTGCGGCGCCCTCATGCGCTTCAGTTCGGTGAGGTTGATCACCCGGTCGTTGCTGCCCGGATCGGCGTTGTCGTCGTCCACCGGCAGGCCGTTCGGGTTCGGGCGCGGGTGCTGCTGGCGGCCCTGCTGCTGGTTCGGGTTGCCGCCGCGCTCGTTGCGCCGGCGCCGGCCGCGGCCCTCGCGGCCGCCATTGTTCTGGCCGCCGTTCGGGTTCTGGCCTTGGTTGGGATTCTGCGGTTGGCCAGGATTCTGGCCTGCCGGCTGGTCGTGATTCTGGACAGACTGGACGGTGGACTCACGCGGCTCCTGCGCGGGGCGTGCGGCCGATGGTTCCGCCGGCGGGGGAGGCAGGCTGGCCGGTACCGGCGCGGGCGCAACCGGGGCCGAAGCAGGCGCTGGCGCGGCGGGCTTGGCGGCCACTGCTGCCTTCTCGGCGTTCGCCGCCGCGACGGCGGCAGCCGTACGGCGCGGCGTGCGGGGGCGTGGCTCGGGTTTGTTTTCGGCGATGGGGCCGGTGTCGACGCCCGGAGCGTCGTTCGGGGTTCTGTTTTCGGTGTCGGACACGGGCAATCCTCGCGGGGCGCCGTTGAATTGCAGGAGGGAGGGTGTGCGTCGCGCGGCAGGCGCAAGGGGACAGGACTGTCCCGACGGACGCGTTGAATCTAGCACCCGCCGCGTATCGGCGTAAAGCCTCGCGCGCCTGCCGGACGAGCCCGGTCAGGCGGCGGGCAGCGGGTTTGCAACGAAGGGATCAGATGGCCTTGTCGATCATCTGGGTCAGCTGGCCCTTGCTGACGGCGCCGATCTGGGTCGCCTCGACCTTGCCGTTCTTGAACACCATCAGGGTCGGGATGCCGCGCACGCCGTAGGCCCGCGGAGTCTGCTGGTTCTGGTCGATGTTCACCTTCACCACGCGCAGCTTGCCTTCGTACTGCTGGGCCAGTTCGTCCAGCATCGGCGCGATGGCCTTGCACGGACCGCACCACTCCGCCCAGAAATCCAGCAGTACCGGGGTTTCGGATTTGAGCACCTGCTCGTCGAAGGCGTCGTCGTTCACATGGGTAATCAGGTCGCTCACCGGGGGATCTCCGTGGCTGGGGGCCAGAATTGGCAGGTGGAAAACAATGGGGTGGCCGGGGCCGAAAAACAAGGAGTGACGACGGGCAGGGCCGCCATCGGCTACACTCAGGCGCCCACGAAGCGCGGGTTGGGCAGGAGGAGGGCGGCGAGCCCTCATTCCAGCGCAACTCCGGGCACGATTCAAGGGCGGCTTGCACAGCCGTCCGTCAGACCGCCGGCAAATACGGCGTCGCCAGCCGCGGCGCGACCTTGTTGACCCTGACATTGAGCCGCTTCGCCGCGCATTGCGCATCCGTCCTGCCTTGCTTCCGCGCCGACATCCGGCGCCTGGAGCCAAGTGCAGCGCATCACGCCGCCGTCAGGCAAGGTCAACCATCCGCATATGTCACAGACCGTACTCACCGATACCTTCTTCACCAACTTCGATCTTCATCCGCTACTGCAGCAGGGCCTGGGCGACAGCGGCTTCACCCGCTGCACGCCGATCCAGGAAATGACCCTGCCGCCGGCGCTGGCCGGGCGCGACGTCGCCGGCCAGGCGCAGACCGGCACCGGCAAGACCTGCGCCTTCCTGGTCGCGCTGATGAATCGCCTGCTGACCACCCCGGCCGTGGCCGAGCGCAAGGACAGCGACCCGCGCGCGCTGATCATCGCGCCCACCCGCGAGCTGGCCATCCAGATCGACAAGGATGCGCGCAACATCGGCCGCCACACCGGCCTGAAGACCGCGCTGATCTACGGCGGCGTCGACTACGACAAGCAGCGCCAGCAATTGAAGGACGGCTGCGACATCATCATCGCCACCCCCGGCCGCCTGCTCGACTACCACAAGCAAGGGGTTTTCAGCCTCAACGGCGTCGAGGTGATGGTGATCGACGAGGCCGACCGCATGTTCGACCTCGGCTTCATCAAGGACGTGCGCTTCATCTTCCGCAAGCTGCCGCCGCGCGAGCAGCGCCAGGTGCTGCTGTTCTCCGCCACCCTGAGCCATCGCGTGCTGGAACTGGCCTACGAGCACATGCACGAGGCCGAGAAGCTGGTGGTGGAGAGCGATCACGTCACCGCCGACAAGGTGCGCCAGGTCGTCTACTTCCCGGCCAAGGAAGAGAAGATGCCGCTGCTGCTGAACCTGATCGACCGGCACCAGCCCAGCCGCAGCATCATCTTCGTCAATACCAGGGCCGCCGCAGAGCGCGTCACCGAGCGGGTCAAGCGCCACGGCTGCCGCGTCGGCGCGATCTCCGGCGACGTGCCGCAGCTGAAGCGGCAGAAACTGCTGCAGCGCTTCCAGGACAGCCAGCTGGACATCCTGGTGGCCACTGACGTGGCCGCGCGCGGCCTGCACATTCCGCACGTCAGCCACGTGTTCAACTACGACTTGCCGCACGAGGCCGAGGACTACGTGCATCGCATCGGCCGCACCGCACGGCTCGGCGCCGAAGGCGACGCGATCAGCTTCGCCTGCGACTTGTACGCCATGTCGCTGCCGGACATCGAGGCTTACATTGGCCAGAGCATTCCGGTCGCGCAGATGGATCCGGAACTGCTGGTGATGCCGAAGCCGCGTGCGGTCGATCCCGAGTTCGCCGCGAACGCCGCCGCCGACAGTGCCGCGTTCGGCGACGTGGTGCCGCCGCGTCCGGGCGAAAAGCCGCGGCGCAGTGGCGGTCCGGGCCGCAGCGGAAGCAGTCGCGGTGCCGCGCGGCCGCCGCGCGAACGCAAGTCGGCCGTGGCCGACGGCAGTGCCGCCGCCGCAGAACAGCCGGTCGCCGTGGCCGCGCACAAGGCCGCCGCACCGGCGGCCGACGGCAGCGCCGCTGCCGAAGGCGCGCGCAAGCCGCGGCGGCGTCGCGGCGGTCGCAATCGGCGCCGCGAAGGTGCGCCGGCCGATGGCGCCGGGACGATGGGTCACCAGTCCGCGATGGCCGAGGGCAATCGTGCGCCGCGGGGCGAGCGTCGCCCGCCGCGCGAGCGCGTTGCAGCCGAGTCCGCCGGCGCCGTCCACAGCCGACCGTCGCGGCAGGTGGCGGTGACCTCGGGCAATGCCGTCGAGCACGCCCACCCGAAAAAGCCGGGCCTGTTCCGCCGGTTGACGCGGCTGTTCACCGGCCGCTGAACGTCATGATCGCCGTGGACTGAACCGCGGCGATCAGAGAAGTCGGCATCTTGATGCCGGCTTCCCTTATCCTTGCCGTCGATACGACGACACGCAGGCTCGGGGACGCTCGGTGATCCATTTCGATCAAGTCAGCAAGCGCTACGAGGGTGGCCATGAAGCGCTCTCGCAGCTTTCGTTCGAGGTGCCGACCGGTGAGATGGCCTTCGTCACCGGGCACTCCGGCGCCGGCAAGAGCACCCTGCTCAAGCTGCTGGGCCTGATCGAGCGGCCGTCGCACGGCGCGATCAACGTGGACGGCAGGAACCTGGCGAAGATCCGCCCCAGCGGCATCCCGAAGTGGCGCCGGCAAGTCGGCATGGTGTTCCAGGACCATCGTCTGCTGCTGGATCGCACGGTGTTCGCGAACGTCGAGTTGCCGCTGATGATCGGCGGCATCGGCCGCGCCGAACGCGCCAGGCGGGTGCGCGCGGCGCTGGAGAAGGTCGGTCTGCTCGCTTACGAGCGGCAGCTGCCGGCAACGTTGTCCGCCGGCGAGCAGCAGCGGGTGGGCATCGCCCGCGCGATCGTGGCGCGCCCCGCGCTGCTGATCGCCGACGAACCGACCGGCAACCTCGATCCGCAACTGGCGGTGGAGATCATGGGCTTGTTCGGCGAGTTCCAGCAGATCGGCACCACCGTGCTGATCGCCAGCCACGACCTGCCGCTGATCAAGCGCATGAAGAAACGCGTGATCGTGCTGGACCACGGCCGCCTGGTCGCCGACCTGGCTGCGCAGGAGGTGCTGTGAACACGTCGCCGGAAACCCTGCCTGTGTCGGCGGATGCGACGCCGCGCAACGGCCACAGCCGCGGCAACCGCTTCGTCAGCTGGCACGAGCATCATCGCTGGAGCGCGGCGTCCAGCCTGCGCCGGCTCGCTTCGCGCCCGTTCGGCAGCCTGCTCACGATCGCGGTGATGGGGCTGGCGCTGGCCCTGCCGTTGGCGTTCTATCTATTGCTGGGCAATGTGCAACAGCTCGGCCATGCGCTGGGCCAGAGCCAGGCGATCAGCGTGTTCCTGCTGCCGGACCAGACCGCCCAGCAGGCGCAACTGCTCGCCCAGCAATTGGGCGACCGCCCCGAGGTGGCCGCGGTGGTGGTGAAGACGCCGCAGCAGGGCATGGACGAACTGGCGAAGATGCAGGGTTTCTCCGGCGCCCTGCAGACACTGGACGACAACCCGCTGCCGTACGTGCTGCAGTTGCAGCCGCGCGCAGGGGTGAGCGCGCACGCGCTGGAGCAACTGGTGGCCGACGTACGCACCCTGCGCAGCGTCGAGCTGGTGCAGGACAGCGGCAACTGGCGGCAGCGGCTGGACGCCTTGCTCGGCGTGGGCCATCGCGTGGTACTGGTGCTGGCTTCGCTGCTGGCGCTGGCAGCGCTGCTGGTGGTCGGCAATACGATCCGGGTCGACATCGCCAGCCGCAGCGAGGAGATCGGCGTGCTGCTGCTGGTCGGCGCCAGCGGCGCGTTCGTGCGCCGGCCTTATCTGTATGCCGGGATCTGGTACGGCCTGTTCAGCGGCATCCTGGCGGCGTTGCTGGCGGTGCTGATCGAGCTGGCGCTGGCCGCGCCGGTGGCGCAGTTGAGCCAGGCTTATGATGGCAAGCTGCAGGTCGGCGGCTTGCCGCCGTGGTTGTTGCTGGCGGTACCGCTGGTCGCCGCGGCGCTGGGTTGGTTCGGCGCGCGGCTGGTCAGTGCGTGGCAATTGCGCAAGGCGGCGTAGCGGTCTTGCGCCGGGGTGACGTGAATCGCAGCCGTCGACGCCGTATCCGGTGCACTATCACCAGTTGCAGCGGGCGCAGGGGGTGCGCCCGCGGGTTCATCGGCGAAGGACGGCCACGGGTCGGGTGGGTGAGCTAGGGAATGAGTACGAATATCAGCAGCCGTCTGCTGACCGACGCACCGCGGGTGCTGGTGGTCGATGGTTCACGTGTGGTGCGCCAGTTGATCACCCGCGTGTTGCAGGCCGAGCTGCCCGGCGTCGAGGTGGTGGGTTGCGGCAGCGGCACCGAGGCGCAGCAGGTGCTCGGCGAGGGCGTGTTCGATTTCATCACCATCGCGCTGCGCCTGCCCGACATGGACGGGTTGGAGCTGGCGCGCTTCGTGCGCGAGTCGGCGCCGCAGGCCTACGTGCCGATCGTGGTGGTTTCCGGTGACGTGGATGACCGGCTGCACCGCCGCTCGCTGGGCGAGCACGTCACCGACTACTTCGACAAGGCGCTGGGCTTCCAGGCGCTGGCCGAGTTCATTCGCGGTTACGTGCGGCCCGAGAACACCGCCGAGGGCGTGGTGCTGTACGTCGAGGACAGTCGCGTGGTGGCGCTGGCGACCCGCCGCATGCTGGAGAAGATCGGCCTCACCGTGCGCCACGTGGTCAGCGTGGAGGACGCGCTGGCCTTGCTGGAAACCTCGAAGGCGCAGGGCGAGGTGGGCGCCGACGTGGTGCTCACCGATGTCAGCCTGAAGGGTGAGCTCACCGGCGGCGATCTGCTCGAGCACATCCGTGGCGAGTTCGGCTACGGCAAGGGCCGGCTGCCGGTGCTGGTGATGACCGGCGACGAGAATCCGGCCAACCAGGCGGCGCTGATCAAGGCCGGTGCCAACGACCTGGTCGAGAAGCCGGTCGAGGAGAGACTGCTGGTCACCAAACTGCTGTTCCAGCTGCGCGTGGCGAAGCACCTGCGCGAACACGCGGCCGAGGCATGAGCGACGCGGCGCGGATCCGGCTGGAACCGTCGTGGAAGGCGCGCATCGGCGATTACCTGCTGCGTCCGGAGATGCAGGCGCTGGCGGCGTTCCTGCGCGCGGAGAAGCAGGCCGGCAAACGGATCTATCCGCCCGGGCCGGAGATCTTCGCGGCGTTCGAACATACCCCGTTCGACGCGGTGCGGGTGGTGATCCTGGGCCAGGATCCGTACCACGGCCCCGGCCAGGCGCATGGCCTGTGCTTCTCGGTGCGCCCCGGCGTGCGGGTGCCGCCGTCGCTGGAGAACATCTTCAAGGAGATCCAGCGCGACCTCGGCATCCCGCGCCCCGACCACGGCTGCCTCACGTCGTGGGCCGACCGCGGCGTGCTGCTGCTCAACAGCGTGCTGACGGTGGAAGAAGGCCGCGCCGGCTCGCACCAGGGCAAGGGCTGGGAGGGCTTCACCGATGCGGCGATCGACGCGCTGAACCGCGAGCGCGACGGCCTGGTGTTCCTGCTCTGGGGCAGCTATGCCCAGCGCAAGGGCCAGCTGATCGACACCCACCGGCACTGCGTGCTGAAGAGCGTGCACCCGTCGCCGCTGTCGGCCCACCGCGGCTTCCTCGGCTGCGGGCACTTTTCCGCCGCCAACCGCTACCTGGAAGCCCGCGGCCAGCCGCCGATCGACTGGTCGTTGCCGCCGCGGGCCGCGCTGCAGGGCGCTTTCACGTCCGCTTGAAAGCCGTTTCGGCAGCCTCACATCGAGTTGGACGGGGCGCTGGACAGGGGCGATTAATATCTGTACCATTTGGTTCATTAAAGCGCGGAACCAACGCTGCGCTTTAGCACTCCAACTGCCCGAGTGCTAAACTTTGACGTCGTTCAGGAGGTTCCATCCATGTCCCAAGCCTTGGTGACCGCCAACTTCCCGCTGCCCAGCGTCGTCGGCAGCCTGGATGCGTACATTTCCGCGGTCCATCGCATTCCGGTACTGAGCCAGGAAGAGGAGCAGTCGCTGTCGCGCGACTACCTCGAGGAATCCAATCTGGAAGCGGCCAAGAAGCTGGTGATGTCGCATTTGCGCTTCGTGGTGCACGTGGCGCGCGGCTATTCCGGCTACGGCCTGCAGCTGGCCGACCTGATCCAGGAAGGCAATATCGGCCTGATGAAGGCGGTCAAGCGCTTCGACCCCGACCAGGGCGTGCGCCTGGTCAGCTTCGCGGTGCACTGGATCCGTGCCGAGATGCACGAGTTCATCCTGAAGAACTGGCGCATCGTCAAGGTCGCCACCACCAAGGCGCAGCGCAAGCTGTTCTTCAACCTGCGCAAGAGCAAGAAGCGCCTGGGCTGGATGAACGCGGCTGAGGTGAGCACCGTGGCCAAGGATCTGGGCGTGCCGGAAGCGACCGTACGCGAGATGGAATCGCGCCTGTCCGGGCGCGACATCGGCTTCGAGGCTCCGGTCGACGCCGACGACGACGCCAAGCCGGCGCCGGCGGCGTTCCTGATCGACGACGGCGCCGACCCGTACGAGAACGTGGCCGACGAGGACTACGCCGACAACCAGATGCAGACGCTGACCGATGCGCTGGACCATCTGGACCCGCGTTCGCGCGACATCATCCAGCGTCGCTGGCTGGACGACAGCAACAAGGCCACGCTGCAGGACCTGGCCGACGAATACGGCGTGTCCGCCGAACGCATCCGCCAGATCGAGGCGAATGCGATGAAGAAGATGCGCGGCCTGTTTGCAGCGGTGGCCTGAGTCACCAGGTCGCGGCCGTCGAGTTGCCCAGACAAACGGCCCCGTGAGGGGCCGTTTGCATTCGTGCCGGCGTATTTCGCCTCTCAGCGCCGCACGGCGGCGGGCTGGCGCAGCGCCATGCCCTTGAGCACGTTCAGCGCCTGCGACAGCGCATAGTCGCTGGTGGCCAGCTTGGCATCGGCGGCGCTGCCGTCGTCGTTGATGTCGGTACCGGCCTTGGCTTTCTCGTTGGCCAGATGGTTCGGCAGGTCGGCTTCCGAGCTGATCAGCACCGGCCCGCGGTCGGATTCGTTCACGGTGAGATCGGCCAGCGCGATGTCGGGCTTGATGCCCTCGGCCTGGATCGAGGTGCCGTTCGGCGTGTAGTAGCGCGCGGTGGTGATCTTCACCGCGTGGTCGGCATCCAGCGGCAGCACGGTCTGCACCACACCCTTGCCGAACGTGCGCTGGCCCATGACCAGCGCGCGGCGGTTGTCCTTCAGCGCGCCGGAGACGATCTCGGCGGCGGAGGCGGTGCCGTTGTTGGTCAGCACGATCATCGGCGCGCCGTTGAGCTGGTCGCCCGGGTGTGCCTTGAAGCTCATGTTCGCGTCCTGCAGCCGACCACGGGTGGTGACGATGGTGCCGGCGTCGAGGAAGTCGTCGCTGACGCCCACGGCCGCGGTGAGCAGGCCGCCGGGGTTGTTGCGCAAGTCGAGCACGGCGCCTTTCGGCGAGCCGTTCTTCGCGATCAGCTGGCCCAGTTTCCGTTCGAGGTCGCCGGCGGTGTCGTCCTGGAACTGGCTGATCCGCACATAGGCATAACCTGGTTCCAGCTCGCGCACCTTGACGCTGCTGATCGAGATGTTCTCGCGCACCAGGTGCAGGTCGATCAGCTTGTCGCTGTTCTGGTGCACGATGGTCAGGTCGATCTTGCTGCCCGGCTTGCCGCGCAACTGCTTGAACATCTCGTCCACGTTCTGCGCGTCGACCACGGTGCCGTTGATCTTGACGATGCTGTCGCCCGGCTTGATGCCGGCGCGCGCCGCCGGGGTGTCGTCGATCGGCGAAACGATGCGCAGGCCGCCGTCGACCTGCAGCACTTCGATGCCGAGGCCGCTGTACTCGCCGGTGGTGTCCTCGTTGAGTTGGACCAGCCCGTCCTTGTCCAGGTACTCGCTGTGCGGGTCGAGGCCGCTGAGCATGCCAGTGATGGCCGCCTTCATCAGGGTCTTGTTGTCGACCTTTTCCACGTACGCCTGGCGGACCACTTCGTAGACGCGGCTGAAGTTGCGGATGTCGTCCAGATCCACCTGGTCGATGGAGCTGTCACCGGCCGGCGCCTCGGCGCTGCTGTTGGTGGCCGGCAGGTCGACCGGCGGTGCCGCCACGCTGGCGGCAGTGGCCGGCGTGCTCTGCGCGCGGGCATTCGACACGGCCAGCAGGAACGGAACGGCCAGCAGCAGAACCGCCATGCCGATCGTCGGGTTGGAAGGGGAAAGACGCATGCGTGTGACTCCGTACAACAGACGACGCCGCGCCGGAGCGCGACGGAAAAATGTGGTCAGGCATGAGACAACCAGATGCCGGGGTAATTCAGCGTGAACCCGTTGCTAGCCTGCGATGCGGCCGCGTTCGCGTCAACGGCGCTGGCTCAGCCAACTGCGCGGGTCGACCGGCTGGTTGTTCCGGCGCAGTTCGAAATAGACGCCGGTGTTGATGCCGGTGGGCGGGCTGGCCGTGCCGATCGCCTGGCCGGCCTCGACCTGGTCGCCGACATCGTGCAGCAAGGTCTCGTTGTTGCCGTACATGCTCATCCAGCCATTGCCGTGGTTGACGATCAGCAGCATGCCGTAGCCGCGCAGGAAGCCGGCGTAGATCACCCGGCCGCGCGCCACGGCGTGGATCTCGCTGCCGCCGCTGGCCTTGATCAGCACGCCGTTGCCGTAGCTGTTGACCACGCCGCTGGCGGGCCACGGCAGGTTGCCGCGGATGTTGGCGCCGGTGCCGCCGACCTCGACCGGCGGTGGCGGCTTGCGCCCGGGGTGCTTCCTGATCGCCGCGGCACGTTCCGCGGCGGCGCGGGCGGCGGCTTCGTCAATCGCCTTCTGCAGCTTGTCGAGCAGGGTGTTGAGCGCCTGCGCGTTCTGCTTCAGCGCGGCCAGCCGCTGCGCCTGGTCCTTGTACTGGGCATCGGTCTCGGCGGCCAGCTTCTGCTGCGCGGCGCGCTGCTGGGCCAGCACGGCGGCCTGCTGTTCGCGCTGGGTCTTGGTTGCCTGCAATGCCTGCTGTTCGGCGCTGATCGCATCCTCCAGTTCCTGCAATTTGGCCAGGTCGGCCATCAGGCGCTGCACTCGCTGCACGCGGTCCTGCTGAAAGTATTTCGAGTACACCAGCGCGCGCGCGATGCGCGCCACGTCCTCGTCGCCCAGCAGCAGGCGCAGGTCCGAGCCGTGGCCGAGCGCATAGGTGGCACGCAGCAGGTCGGCGATTGCGGCACGCTGGCTGTCCAGCGTCTGCCTCAGCGTGGCGCGCTGTTGCTGCAATTGGTCCAGTTGCTGCTGCTTGGCCGTCAGTTCGGCATCGGTCTGGCGCACCGCGCGTGCCGCACCGGCCAGTGCGGCGGCCTGTTTGGCCAGTTCGGCGTTGACACTGTCGCGGCGGGCGGCAGTGTCGGCCTGCTGTTTTGCCAGCGCTTCCATCTTGTGGTGCAGCTCGGCCAGCTTCTGCTTCGCCACAGCCTGTTCGCTCTTGCTCTTGCCATCCTGGCGCGCTTGCAGCGGAGTGGTGGCCAGGCAGCCCAGCAGTGTGGCGAGAATCAGGCAGCGGACGAGTCGGGCGGCGAAGCGGGCGGGTCTGGGCATGCGGCCGATTATCCCCGAGCCGGACGAGCGGAGCGAGACGGCCGCCGCGCCCGCTTTTGCCGGATGCGGGAAGCGCGCCGCTCGCGTCAGTGGCGCAATGTATGCGCCAGTTGGTGCGAAATATGCATAAAAACGTCGATAAATTAGGCACTTGAGTGTTGGTTAGCAAGGTGTTAAACCGCGCTTGCGAAGAGGCCTTTCCCCCGCTCGTGGCCTTTCGCTGGCCGCTGAAGCCGGCTCCCCCACCCCCGACTGCCTGCTTCTCCATTGCCCGATCAAGAACGAGCGCATCGTGATGGCTCCGCAAGTGGAGGGTATTTTCATGAAACGCACGCTTGTCATTTCGCTGGCGGGTCTGGCCCTGACCCCGATAGCTGCCGCTCTCGCCCAAAGTACACAGACCACCGAGACCCCACAGACGCAAACCACGCCGCAAACTCCGGCCAGCACGCAGAATCCGCCACCGCCGACCGGCCAGAACGTGCAGAATCTGCAGACCATCACGGTGACCGGCTCGGCGATCCCGCGCATCGATCTGGAGACGCCCTCGCCGGTGACCACGATCACCGCTGCGCAGATCGAGCGCAGCGGCCTCACCACGGTGTCCGACGTGGTGCGCGCGATCTCGGCCGACAACAGCGGCTCGATCCCGAATGCATTCGCCAACGGCTTCGCGGCCGGTGCGTCGGGCGTCGCCCTGCGTGGCCTCACGGTGAACTCCACCCTGGTGCTGATCGACGGTCACCGCATCACCAACTATCCGGTGGCCGACGACGGCCAACGTACCTTCGCCGACTTGAACACCATTCCGCTCGCTGCGGTCGAGCGCATCGAGGTGCTGAAGGACGGCGCTTCGTCGCTGTACGGCGCCGATGCGATCGCCGGCGTGGTCAACATCATCATGCGACCGAGCTTCAATGGCGTGGAAGCCACCGCCAGCGTGGGCGACTCGCAGCACGGCGGCGGCTTCACCCGCAAGGCCACGTTGCTGGCTGGCGGCGGCGACCTGGACAAGGATCGCTACAACGGCTACCTGAGCGTGCAATACCAGAAAGACAACGTGATCCGTACCAATCAGCGTGACTTCCCGTTCAACACGGCCGACCTGAGCTCGCTGGGTGGACCGGGCCTGGGTGGCCCGGCGGCTCGTGCGGGCGGCATCAATGGCGCGATCAAGCCGAACGATGGCAGTGGTCTTTGGCAGCCGCTGAGTGCCTGCACCTCGGGCCCGTTGATCACCGACGCCACCGGCAGCTACTGCCGTTTTGACCCTGTCAATCTGTATGGCCAAATCCAGCCGGCGATGGAACAGGGTGGCGTGTCCGGCCGCTTCACCATCAAGCTGGGCGACACCACCACCGCCTATATGGATGCCAGCTACATGGAGGCAAAGACCTGGGCACCTGCCGGGCCGCGTACGATCCAGAACAGCACGCCGCACAACCTGAGCGGGATCACCCTGCCGGTGGGCAATCCGTCGAATCCGTTCGCGGTGCCGGCGCTGATCAGCTACACCTTCGGCGACATTCCATCGGGCTTCAACTACAACAACCACAACGCCCGCATCGTGGGCAATGTCAGCGGCGCGTTCGCTGATTGGAGCTGGAATGCCGCCCTGGTGCTCAACCATGCCTGGCTGAATACCACGCAATACGGCTTCCTCAGTTATCAGCCGCTGCTCGATGCGGTGGCCAACGGCACCTACAATTTCGTCAACCCGTCGGCCAACTCCGCTGCCGTGCGTGCTTCCCTGGCGCCCGGTTACGAGAAAACCTCAACCACCGACATGGACTCGCTGGATCTGAGCGCCAGCCGTTCGCTGTGGGATCTGCCGGGTGGCTCGCTGGGCCTGGCGGTTGGCGCCCAGTTTCGCCACGAAGCGCAGAACGACCCCACGCTGAACCCCAATTTCCAGTTCCAGGGGTTGGGCAACGCGCAGACCAAGGGCAGTCGCGACGTGAGCGGCGCGTACGCCGAATTCTACCTGCCTCTGCTGCAATCGCTGGAGATCGACGCATCGGGCCGCTATGACCACTACACCGACGCCGGCAACAACTTCTCGCCGAAGATCGGTGTCAAGTTCAAGCCATTCGACTGGATCGCCTTGCGCGGCACCTGGTCCAAGGGCTTCCGCGCGCCGTCCTTCGCCGAGAACGGCTCGAGTTCCGCGCAGGGCTTCATCACCTACACGCCGCCAACGGCGTTCCAGGTGCTGCACGGCGGCAGTCCGTACGTGACCATTCCGTACGGCCTGTCGGAGTTCACTCTGGCCAACAAGAACATCAAGCCGGAGAAGTCCAAGAGTTTCACGTTCGGCGTGGTGCTGCAGCCGACCAGCTGGCTGAACGTCTCGGTCGATTACTACAACATCAAGAAGTCCAACCTGATCGTGCAGGCCGATACCGCGTCGGCGCTGGACAATTACTACGCCGGCACGCCGCAGGCGCCGGGGGTGACGGTGATTCCCGACCTGCCTGACCCGGATCATCCGAACGCCCAGCCGCGGCCGTCCGAGCTGATCGGCTCGTACCTCAACGCGCAGTCGCTGAAGACCACCGGCGTCGACCTGGACGTGCAGGCTCGCTTCGATTTCAGCGACAACCTGCACTACATCAGCGAGTTGACCGGCACCCAGATCTTCCAGTGGAAGGTCCGCTTTCCCGACGGCACGGACCAGAGCTACGTGGGCACCCAGGGCCCGTACAACCTGTCGTCGGGTGCCGGTACGCCGCGCAGCCGCGCTTCATGGGCGAATACGCTGATGTACGGACCACTGACGGTCACCGGCACGCTGTACTTCACCAGCAGCTACAAGAACATCGCGGCAGATGTGGGCGTGCTGGGCCTGTTCGACGGCGACTGCCTGTCGACCCGACCGGATAACGGCTTGAACTTCCCGGCGAGTTGCCGTGTGGGTCCGACCTACAGCTTCGATCTGACCGGCAGTTATGCGATCAACGATCACATCAGCATCACCGGTTCGATCATGAACGCGTTCGACAGGAAGCCGCCGTTCGACCCGTCGAACTACGCCGGGGCGGGTTCCAATTACAACCCGACCTGGTCGCAGTCCAACCTGGTGGGACGTTTCTACAACCTGGGGGTGAAGGTCAAGTTGTAGCCACTAACTGACCCGGCTGTTCCAGCGGCGAAGCGTGGTTGAAGACGGCGCTCCGGGAAACCGGGCGCCGTCTTCCTTTTTTTTGCCGCCGGTCGGGCTGTTGTCTGCGGTGCCTTGGAGATGGAAGTCTAGCCGTCCAAACAAATATTTTGACGCGCCGCAACAATTGTGTTCTAGTCGGAGCCGCTCCTGTGCAGAACGACCGGTGCCCCTGGCATCGCGGCAGTCTGCGCAGTCCGGAGGGGTGAGATGGCGGCAAGCGGCGTGGCGACGTTGTACGACCCGGCTTTCGAGCACGACAGCTGCGGCTTCGGCCTGGTGGCGCAGATCGATGGGCGCGCCAGCGCTGCGCTGGTCGACACCGCGTTTGCCGCGCTGGCGAAACTCTCCCATCGCGGCGGCGTGAATGCCGACGGCATCAGCGGCGACGGTTGCGGCGTGCTGATCCATCGTCCGGCGAGTTGGCTGCGCGCGCTCGCGGCAGCCGGCGGCATCGCGCCGGGTGAACGCTTTGCGGCAGGGCTGGTGTTTCTCGACCCGGCCGGCGGCGAGGCCGCGGCCATCGAGTTCGAGCGGCATCTGGCCGAGGCCGGGTTGGTGCTGGCCGGTTGGCGCGACGTGCCGGTCGATGCGCAAGCCTGCGGCCCGCTGGCCAGCGCCACCTGTCCGCGCGTGCGCCAGGTGTTCGTCGATGCCGCGGACGGCATGGACGATGACGCGTTCGAGCGCGCACTGTTCCGTGCGCGTCGGCGTGCCGAGACGGCGCTGGCGCACGATCCGTCGTTCTACGTGGTGAGTCTGTCCGCCCACGTCATCGGCTACAAGGCGATGGCCGCGCCGGGGCGCCTGCGCGAGGTGTTCGCCGACCTCGTGCATCCGGCGTTGACCAGCGACGCGGTGGTGTTCCACCAGCGCTTCTCCACTAACACCACGCCGCAGTGGCGGCTGGCCCAGCCCTTCCGCCTGCTCGCGCACAACGGGGAGATCAACACCATCCGCGGCAACCGCCGCTGGATGCAGGCGCGCGAGGCGGTGCTGCGTTCGCCGCAGGTCGATCTCACCGACATCGGCCCGCTGGTGCGCCAGGATGGTTCGGATTCGGAAAGCCTGGACAACGCGCTGGAAGTGCTGCTGGCCGGGGGCCTGGACATGCTCACCGCGATGCGCGTGCTGGTACCGCCCGCGTACGCGGCACGCGAGGACCTGGACGAGGACCTCAGCGGCTTCTACGAGTACTACGCGCTGCACAGCGAGCCATGGGACGGCCCGGCCGGGCTGGTGATGTGCGACGGCCACCACGCCGCCTGCACGCTGGACCGCAACGGCCTGCGCCCGGCGCGCTGGGCGCTGTCCGACGACAACCACCTGATCGTCGCTTCCGAGGCCGGTCTGTGGGACGTGCCGGCGTCGCGGGTGGTGGCGAAGGGGCGGCTCGGGCCCGGTCAGATGCTGGCGGTGGATTTCGCCGGCAAGCGCCTGCTGCACGACGCCGACATCGACGCGATCAACAAGAGCCGCGCGCCGTTCCGCGACTGGCTGCGCGCCGGCGTGAGCTATCTCGAATCGGACCTGATCGATCCCAGCCTCGCCGCCGAGCCGCTGCCGGCATCGGTGCTGCGCCGTTACCAGAAGCTCTACGGCCTCAGCCGCGAGGAACGCGAGAGCGTGTTGAAAGTGCTCGCTGAAACCGAGGCCGAAGCCACCGGCGCGATGGGCGACGACACGCCGATGGCGGCGATGTCGCGCCAGGTGCGGCCGCTGTTCGACCGCTTCCGCGAGGGCTTCGCCCAGGTCACCAACCCGCCGATCGATCCGCTGCGCGAGCGGCTGGTGATGTCGCTGGTCACCCAGTTCGGCCGCGAAGGCAACCTGTTCGAGCTGTCGGCGGACAACGCGAAGCAGATCCTGCTGAACTCGCCGATCTGCTCGCAGCGCAAGCTGCGCCAGCTGCTGGCGCTGCCGCAGTTCGTCCACGCCACCGTGCAGATCGACTTGTGCTACCGCCCCGAGGAAGGGCTGGAAGCGGCGCTGCGCCGTTTCTGCCGCCAGGCCGAGCAGGGCGTGCGCGGCGGCGCCGGGATGGTCTTCATCACCGACCGCTATCCGAACCGGGACACGCTGCCGGCGCACGCCTTGCTCGCCGTGGGCGCGATCCACGCGCACCTGATCGAGGCCGGCCTGCGCTGCCAGTGCAACCTGCTGGTGGAAACCGCCACCGCGCGCGACGCGCACCAGTTCGCCTGCCTGATCGGCTTCGGCGCCACCGCGGTCTACCCGTGGCTGGCCTACCAGAGCCTGTTCGAGCTGGGCCGCGACGGCCACATCAAGCGCGGCGACGGCACGGCGCGCGAGATCGGCCGCAGCTACCGTCGCGGCATCCGCAAGGGGCTGCTGAAGATCCTCTCCAAGATGGGCATCTCCACCATCGCCGGCTACCGCGGTGCGCAGCTGTTCGAGATCGTCGGCCTGGCGCCGGAAGTGGTCGCGCTGTGCTTCGCCGGCACGCCGTCGCGCATCGGCGGCGCCGGCTTTGCCGATCTCGAGCACGACGCACGCCTGCTCGCCGCCGAGGCATGGAACGAGGCGCAGCCGCTGCGCGCCGGCGGCATCTACAAGTACGTGCACGGCGGCGAGTACCACATGTACAACCCGGACGTGATCGACACGCTGCAGGCCGCCGTGCGCAGCGGCGCGATGGCCGACTATCGCCGCTACGCGCAATGTGTCGACACGCGCCCGCCGTCCGCGCTGCGCGATCTGCTGCTGCCGCAGCCGGCCGGCGCGCCGCTGCCGCTGGACGAGGTCGAGCCGGTCGAGGCGATCCTCAAGCGCTTCGACTCCGCCGGCATGTCGCTCGGCGCGCTGTCGCCGGAAGCGCACGAGGCGCTGGCGATCGCGATGAACCGGCTCGGCGCGCGCAGCAATTCCGGCGAAGGCGGCGAGGACCCGGCGCGCTACCGCACCGAGAAGAGCTCGAAGATCAAGCAGGTCTCCTCCGGCCGCTTCGGCGTCACCGCCGAATACCTGGTCAATGCCGAGGTGCTGCAGATCAAGATCGCGCAGGGCGCCAAGCCTGGCGAGGGCGGTCAGTTGCCCGGGCACAAGGTCAACGAGCTGATCGCGCGGCTGCGCTACGCCAAGCCCGGCATCGGCCTGATCTCGCCGCCGCCGCACCACGACATCTACTCGATCGAGGACCTGGCCCAGCTGATCCACGACCTGAAGGAAGTGAACCCCGACGCGCTGATCTCGGTGAAGCTGGTCTCGCACGCCGGCGTGGGCACCGTCGCCGCCGGCGTGGTGAAGGCGGGCGCGGACCTGATCACCATCTCCGGCCACGACGGCGGCACCGGCGCCAGCCCGCTCACCTCGATCAAGTACGCCGGCACGCCGTGGGAACTGGGCGTGGCCGAGGCGCAGCAGACGCTGCGCCGCAACGGCCTGCGCGGGCGCGTGCGGCTGCAGACCGACGGCGGCTTGAAGACCGGGCTGGACGTGATCAAGGCCGCGCTGCTGGGCGCCGAGAGCTTCGGCTTCGGCACCGGCCCGATGGCGGCGCTGGGCTGCCGGTACTTGCGCATCTGCCACCTGAACAACTGCGCCACCGGCATCGCCACGCAGAACGAGACGCTGCGCCGGGAGCACTTCACCGGCCTGCCCGGGATGGTGATGAACTACTTCCGCTTCGTCGCCGAGGACGTGCGCGAGCACCTGGCGAAGCTCGGCGTGCGCAGCCTCGGTGAGCTGGTCGGCCGCAGCGAGCTGCTGCGCCAGGCCGAGGGCAGCACGCCGGTACAGAAGCAACTCGACCTGTCGCGACTGATCGCCGCCGGCGGTCTCGGCGCTGCGGTGGACAGCGCCTGCACCTTGCCGCGCAACCCGCTGCGCGACGAAGCGGCGCTGGCCACGCGCATTGCCCGCGATGCCGCGCCGCTGGTCGAGCTGGGCGCGGGCGGCACCTTCCGCTATGCGATCGCCAACACCGACCGCGCGATCGGCGCGCGGCTGTCCGGCGCGGTGGCGCGGCGCTGGGGCGACCACGGCATGGCCGAGACTATCGTGCTGCAGCTGGAAGGCAGCGCCGGGCAAAGCCTGGGCGCGTGGAACGTCGGCGGCGTGCAGATCGAACTCACCGGCGAGGCCAACGACGGCGTCGGCAAGGGCATGGCCGGCGGGCGCATCCTGGTGCGGCCGCCGCCCGAGTCGCCGTTCGCCAGCCAGGACGCGGCGATCCTCGGCAACACCTGCCTGTACGGCGCCACCGGCGGCGAGCTTTTCGCCGCGGGCCGCGCCGGCGAGCGCTTCGGCGTGCGCAACTCCGGCGCGCTGGCGGTGATCGAGGGCGCGGGCGACCACTGCTGCGAATACATGACCGGCGGCGTGGTCGCCGTGCTCGGCGCCTGTGGCCTGAACTTCGGCGCCGGCATGACCGGCGGCTTCGCCTACGTGCTCGACCTGGAGCGCAACTTCGTCGATTGCTACAACCACGAACTGGTCGACATCGTGCGCATCACGCCCGAAGGCATGGAGCACCACATGCAGCACCTGCGCGGCCTGATCTCGCGGCATGCCGAACTCACCGGCAGTGCATGGGCGCAACGCCTGCTCGGCGATTTCCGCGGTCTGCTGCAGCGCTTCTGGCTGGTCAAGCCGAAGGCGGCCAGCCTTGCTGCGCTGGCTGATGAATTGCGGAGGGCGGCATGAAGAATCCCGCTGTTAAGCCCTTGCTCCTCCCCCTGCGTGCCCGCAAGGGACTCCCTTCGGTCGCAGGGGGAGGTTGGGAGGGGGTTGCTCAGGGTCGCGCGAAGCTCAAAAGCGAACCCCTCCCCAACCCTCCCCTGCAAGCAGGGGAGGGAGCAAAAGCCCGCTGCAACAGGGGGGCCGCATGAGCGACAAACTCTTCCAGTTCCTCAATCTCCCCCGCCAGCCGCCGAAGGCGGTACCCGTGGCGATCCGCGTGCTCGGCTACGGCGAGATCAGCGGCGACTTCACGCCGCCCACCGCCGTCGGCCAGGCCGAGCGCTGCCTCGATTGCGGCAACCCTTACTGCGAACACGCCTGCCCGGTGCACAACTACATTCCCGACTGGCTGAAACTGGTGCAGGACGGGCGCCTGTTCGAGGCGGCCACGCTGATGCACGAGACCAACCCGCTGCCGGAAATCTGCGGCCGCGTGTGTCCGCACGATCGCCTGTGCGAGGGCGCCTGCACGCTGGAGCAGGGCGGCTTCGGCGCGGTGACCATCGGCAGCATCGAGCGCTCGATCACCGACGAGGCCTTCCGCCAGGGCTGGCGGCCGGATCTGTCCGGCGTGGTCGAGACCGGCCGCCGCGTGGCGGTGGTCGGCGCCGGTCCGGCCGGGCTGTCGTGCGCGGACCGGCTGCGCCGCGCCGGCATCGTGGCGGACGTGTACGACCGCCAGCGCGAGATCGGCGGCCTGCTCACCTTCGGCATTCCGCCGTTCAAGCTGGACAAGACGGTGATCCATACGCGCCGCGAAGTACTCGAAGGCATGGGCGTGCGCTTCCACCTCAACGTGGAAATCGGCCGCGACATCGCGTTCGAGCAACTGCTCGCCGACTACGACGCCGTGTTCCTCGGCACCGGCGCCTACACCTTCGTCGACGGCGAACTGCCCGGGCGCGATCTGGGCGGCGTGCACGACGCGCTGCCGTTCCTGGTCGCCAACGCGAACCGCTTGCTCGACGACCAGCCGGTGCCGCCGGCGCTCGACCTCAACGGCAAGCACGTGGTGGTACTCGGCGGCGGCGACACCGGCATGGACTGCAACCGCACCTCGGTGCGCCTTGGCGCCGCCTCGGTCACCTGCGTCTATCGGCGCGGCGAGGCCAGCATGCCCGGCTCGCGCCGCGAGGTCGGCTACAGCCGCGAGGAAGGCGTGCGTTTCCTGTTCCATCACCAGCCACTGGCCCTGCTCGGCGAGCAGGGCCGGGTGCGCGGCGTGCGCCTGGTGCGTACCGAGGTGGGACGCGACGCGGACGGCCACGTGCGGCTGCAGCACGTCGACGGCAGCGAAACCGAGTTGCGTGCCGACGTGGTGATCCAGGCGTTCGGTTTCCGCCCCAGTCCGCCGGCGTGGTGCGCCGAGTACGGCATCGAACTGGATGCCGTCGGCCGCATCCGCGCCGGCGGCCCGGGCGCCCTGCCGTTCCAGACCGGCCATCCGAAGATCTTCGCCGGCGGCGACAACATGCGCGGCGCCGACCTGGTGGTGCGCGCAGTGCACGATGGGCGCGAGGCGGCCGGCTCGATCGCGCGGATGCTCGGCGAGCTTCCCCTGGCAGTGATGGCCTGCGTGGCGTAGGTTGCGCGCATGTGCCTGATCGCCTTCGCCTGGGAATCGCATCCGCGCTGGCGCCTGCTGCTGGCAGGCAACCGCGATGAGTTCCACGCGCGGCCCAGCGCGGCGCTGGCGCGCTGGGACGATGCGCCGATCGTCGGCGGCCGTGACCTCGAAGCCGGCGGCACCTGGCTGGGCGTTGCCGACGGCGGACGTTGCTGCGTGGTGACCAACGTGCGCGACCCGCGCGACCCGCAGCTCGGTACCTCGCGTGGCCTGCTGGCCACCGACTATCTCCGTGGCGCCGCCGATGCCGTCACGCACGCGCGACAACTGCTGCGCACGGCCGCCGACTACCGCCCGTTCAACCTGCTCACCTTCGATGCACGCGCGGCCTTCTACCTGGGCAATCGTCCCGAGCCGCGCGCGCAGGCGGTGAGCCCCGGCGTGCACGGCCTGTCGAACGCCGACTTCAACACGCCGTGGCCGAAGACGCGCGCATTGATGCAGCAGCTGCAGCAGTGGATCGACGCCGGCGGCGACGCGGATTTCGCGCCGCTGTTCGCGGCGCTCGCCGACGAGCGGCAGGCGCCGGAAGCGCAGTTGCCGGATACCGGCGTGGGGCTGGAGCGCGAGCGTTGGCTGTCGTCGGCGTTCATCCGCGGCGAGCAGTACGGCACCCGCGCCAGCACCGTGGTGGCGATCGGCCACGACGGCCGTGGCGTGATCGCGGAGCGGCGCTTCGGGCCGAACGGCCGCTTCCACGGCGAGACGCTGCTGCGCTTCGGCGAACTGCTGCTGCAGCGTTAGCCCGGCGCCTACGCGTGCGATCGACATTCGCGGCTGCCTGCGCTGGCGGTCGCTGGCTAGCCTGTCGCCAGGTCCTCGGAACGGAGCGGGCGCATGTACAGGGGATGGTTTTTGCTGGTCGTCGGCATCGCGCTGTCCATCGCCGGCGTGGCGCGCGCGGCTGATTGCCCGGAGTGGTCACCGGTGCGGGCGCGGCAGGAGCTTGTCGCGTTGCATGACCGGCTGGATGGCTGGAACCATGCGTACCGCGTCGACGGCCAATCGCCGGTGAGTGACGCGGTCTACGACCAGGCCATGCAGCGTCTCGCCGCATGGCGACGCTGCTTCCCTGCACAGGCGCCGGCGCCGCTGGCGCATCTCGCCGACGCCGGTGGCCGGATGCGTTCGCCGGTGGCGCAGACCGGCCTGGCCAAGCTGCCGGATGCCGCCGCGATCGGCGCATGGATGCACGCACATGGCGATCGCGACCTGTGGGTGCAGCCGAAGGCCGACGGCGTGGCGGTCACCCTGTTGTACGTGGGCGGCCAATTGCGCCAGGCGACCAGTCGCGGCGACGGCGTATACGGTTCGGACTGGACGCGGCTGGCGCAGGCGATCGACGCGATTCCCAAGCAGCTGCCGCACGCACCGGCGCGCGTGGTCTTGCAGGGTGAGCTGTACTGGCGCCTGCCCGGTCACGTGCAGGCCGACGACGGCGGCGCCAATGCGCGCTCGGCGGTGGCCGGCGCGCTGGCGCGCGATGTGCTGGATGCCGACAGCGCCGCCCGGATCGGCCTGTTCGTGTGGGACTGGCCCAACGGCCCGGCCGACATGCCGTCGCGGCTGGCTGGCCTGGCGGCGATGGGGCTGGTCGACAGCGTGACGTATACGCGGCCGATCGCCACGCTGGATGAAGTGAAGCAATGGCGCGAGCGGTGGTATCGCCAGGCGATGCCGTTCGCCGCCGACGGCACAGTGTTGCGCCAGGGCCATCGGCCGCCGGCCGCGAGCTGGCAGGCGGCGCCGCCGGATTGGGCGGTGGCGTGGAAGTATCCGGCAGCGTCGGCACTGGCCGAGGTGCGCGCGGTGGACTTCACGGTGGGCCGCAGCGGCCGCATCACGCCGGTGCTGGAACTGGCGCCGGTGCAGCTGGACGACCACCGCGTGCAGCGGGTTAGCGTGGGTTCGCTCAAGCGCTGGCGCGAGCTCGACATCCGCCCCGGCGACCAGATCGAGGTGGTGCTGGCCGGGCTGACCATTCCGCGTCTGCAGGCGGTGGCGTGGCGCACGCAGCAGCGCGCGCCGGTGACGCCGCCCGATCCGCAGGCGCACGGCCCGTTGAGCTGCTGGCAGGCCACGCCCGGCTGCGAGCAGCAGTTCCGCGCGCGGCTGGTATGGCTGGGCGGCCGGCAGGGCCTGCAACTGGACGGCCTCGGCGCGGATACCTGGCAGGCGCTGATCGACGCCGGGTTGGTCCGTCACCTGCTGGACTGGATGAACCTCACGCCGGAACAGCTGGCGAGCGTGCCCGGCCTGGGCGCTGGCCGCGCGGCGGCGCTGGCGCGCAGCTTTGCCGGTGCGCGCGATCGTCCGTTCGCGCGCTGGCTGCAGGCGCTCGGCGTGCCGGCCGACGTGGCGGCCGGACTGCCCGACTGGGCCGCCTTGAGTGCGCGCGGGGCGAACGACTGGCTGGCGTTGGAGGGCATCGGCGCCGGTCGCGCGAACCAGCTGGTCGCGTTCTTCGGCTGTCCCGAAGTTCGCACACTGGCTGCGCGCCTGCACGCCGCCGGCGTGCAGGGATTCTGAGGGTCAGCTCTTCAGTTCGCCGTCGTGGTAATACCAGCGGCCGCCCACGCGCACGAAGCGGCTGGTCTCGTGCTGGCGTTGCGCACGGCCGCCGCCAAGGCGGTAGCGGGCGACGAACTCCACGATGGCGTGGTCGTCGTCGACGCGTTGATGGCGGCGCACTTCCAGCCCCAGCCAGGTCGGCGGCGGCTGTTGCGCGGCCAGCCGCAGCGAGGCCGGCCGCGTGTCGGGATGCCAGCTGGCGAGCAGGTAGTCTTCACGCCGGAGCACATAGGCGCTGTAGCGCGAACGCATCAGCTGCTCAGCCGTGGCGACGATGGCGCCATCGTGCAACGGCCCGCAGCATTGGCTGTAACCGGCCGGGTTGCCGCAGGGGCAAGGGGTCAGCGTGTCGATCGACTTCATGTTGCCTTTGTACCCGGTTCGACGCGATCGTGCAGGCCTGCCGCGCAGGCGGGTGCTCAGCCGTGTGTGCGCCGCCATACGCGGCAGCGATTGTTGGCCGGCATCGCGATGTCGGCGAGCAGGCGGAAGCCGGCGGCATCGGCCAACGCATCGACCGCCTCGGCATCGCGGATCGCCATGTGTGCGCCGCGCGCCTTGAGCCATTGGTCGAATGCGGCATTGCTGTCGCTGCTGTAGCGGCCCTGCTCGTTGAACGGGCCGTAGATGATCAGGACCGCGTCGTCGCTGGCGACCGCGGGCAATTGCGCGAACAGCCGCTGTACCTCGGGCCAGGCCATGATGTGCAGGGTGTTGGCGCTGAACACGGCGTCGAACGGCCCCGCCGGCCAGCTGCCGTTGACGTCGAACTCCAGCGGTGCCGGGGTGTTCGGCAGCGCCGCCTCATCCAGCCAGGCGCGGATGCCGGGCAGGTTCTCCGCGCGATCGGAGCTTTGCCAGATCAGCCAGGGCAGCGCCGCCGCGAAATGCACCGCGTGCTGGCCGGTGCCGCTGCCGATCTCCAGCACCTTCCGGCGATCGGAAAAATACTCGCGCAGCACCCCGAGGATCGGTTCGCGATTGCGCTCGCATGAAGGCGAGTACGGTTTTTCCACGCCTCGATCGGCTCAGACTGGATGACCGCGCAGCACGCGCGCCGGCAGCATCAGCAGGGCGCCGAGGAAGGCGAACACGGCGCTCACGGTGATGCCGACCAGGCGCAGCGGCAGCAACAGCAGCCACACGATCGGGTACAGCACGAGTGCCAGCAACGCGAGCGGCCAGCAGAACACCAGCAACAACAGCCAGAGCAGGAATCCGGTCATGCGTCGTTCCTCGCGGGTGGGGACAGCGCAGACTCTAGCGCAGGTCAAGGCCTGCGCGCAGGTGACTCCCGGCACCCCTCACGGCATCGGGTTCACCCCGATCAGCCGCAGGTGCAGCCACAGCGCGAAGGCCGCCCAGGCCGCGACGCCAATCACCGCGGCCAGCACGTCGCCCTGCAGCCTGCCCGCCGGGTAGACGGTACCGGCCAGTCGGTCGCGTCGACGCGACGCAATGAACAGCATCACCGCCCACAGCAGGAAGGCGCCGAACAACAGCACGTCGTGCAGCATGCCGGTGGCCAGCAGGTGGCCGAATGCCCACACCTTTACGCCGAGCAGCATCGGGTGGCCGAATTTCGCCTTGAGATGGTTGCGCGGAACATAGGCGGCCGCCACCAGCACGAACGCGACCAGGGTGAGCAGCGCGTTGGCGTGGCGCAGGGCCAGCGGCGGCACGTACAGCAGCACCGCGTGCTGGCGTGCCAGGCCGAAGCCCCAGCAGATCAGCGCAAAGCCGATCAGCGATACCAGCGTGTACAGGCCTTTCCAGCGCAGCTCGCCCAGCCGCGCCAGCTGCCGGTTGCGCCAGCCGTCGGCAAACAGGCGCAGCGAGTGCACGCCGAGGAAGATCAGCAGGCCGAGGATCAGGGTGGACATGAAGTTCGCCTTGCTCAGGTGGGTGGCCCGAGTATAGGCGAGCATGGCTCTCGATCAGCTGGCGTGTGGTTCGATCCGGACGACCAGCGCCAGCGCGCCGTCGCGCAGCGTAACCGGACCGACCGAGTGCGGCAGTGGGCGCCAAGCGTCGCCGGCGTACAGCCGGCCGTCGGCGGTGTCGATCGCGCCGCGGGCACAGAACACCAGCACCGTCGCCGGGTCGGTCTTGCGCGTCGTCGGTCGGCTCCACAGCTGCACCTCGCCGCGCGCCTGTGCGCGGCGCACCATCAAGTTGAAGTCGCGGGTGGGGCCTCCGGCGAGCATCACGTCCACTTTCGTCTCGCCGGCAAACGCGAACGGCACGCACGGCGTGGTCAGTGCGTGCACGCGACCGTCGTCCAGTGTCATCGTGAAGCCGGCACCATCGAGCAGCGCGATCTGCCGATCGATGCCGGGGAACGCGGAGAACGGCGCGGCGCTGTCGACCTCGGCCACGCTGACCCGCCACAGGAAATCGTCCATGCCGGCCGCGGACGGCTGGACGGCTATTTCGCGGGTGCGGCCCAGGCCGTTCTTCCACGGCTGCGAGGGGCAGTCGGCCAGGCGGATGATCATGCGGTCCTCTCGATGACGCGCTGGAATGGCGGCAGCGCCTTCAGCATGCCGCTGCCGTAGCGCT
>Ga0070696_100000447_pt1 | contig 25838 bp, 23 predicted proteins | sample KBSK1253metaG_FD_65474 | JGI IMG/M metagenome (GOLD analysis project Ga0070696, IMG submission 65474) | Corn, switchgrass and miscanthus rhizosphere microbial communities from Kellogg Biological Station, Michigan, USA - KBS K1-25-3 metaG | ecosystem: Host-associated > Plants > Roots >... | reverse complement strand
CGAGCCAACGTACGAATTCCTCTGTAAGAAATCAAATTCCGACGCTGACGGCCAGAAGCCGCAGGACTCCGCAGCCGCCAGCCAAGGCAAAGAGGAAGTGGCGAGCGTCGCTTAGCCGGGACCGGAGCCTAGTCAGGCTGCGCTAGAGGCACAGACGCGGCACTACCGGGACAAGCTGGTTGAAGGGTTGAAGGCGGGGACGAAACCGGGAGATGTCCCGGTAGCTGTTGAAATTTGAAGAGCGGCGGCTCCTCACTGGTCGTGCTATACGACCGGTGTCTAGCCAGGGCGAGAAGCCCGCCAACAAAGGAGCCGCCATGAAGCGAGAGTCTCGCACAGTCGATCGATCCCACCAAGGCGACACACCGTGCCAGCGCCATCTGCCGCTCATTGATCTGCTCGTCGATACACGAGCGGAGCTGATGGAGCTCGCGATCACGTCTGGGCTGCGGGTCCTGACGACGATGCTGGAGGAGGATCGGACCGCGAGCTGTGGTGTGCGCTATGGTGCTCGGAGGCCGGAAGGTCGCCATTCGCCGACCGCGCGTGCGCCGTGACGGTGCCGAAGTACCCCTGCCGACGTTTCAACTGAGGGGCAACGAGGATCCGTTGAATCGGCGGATCGTCGAGCAGATGCTGGTCGGCGTGGCCACGCGGCAGTACGCGCGCAGCCTTGAGCCGCTGCCCGGGACGATGACCAACCAATTCAACGCGACGTTATCCGATCAATACGGACGGCATCATCAGATCGCGCTTGACCGCCTTCAGATACTTCACGATACCGTTTACAACACCATCACGCTGGAACTTCGGCACGACTGAAGGAAAAGTCTCGCAACTCCTCTTCGCTCACGATTCGCGCTTTCCTTTACTCGCTCGTCGCATCCTTTGACCACGCACGTACGCCGCATTCATTCGCTGCGTGTAGTACGGAGAAAACCGATCCGTCCCTCGGTGCTCTGCTGAGCACGAATGTCCGAGCCAAGCGCGATCATCGCGGCGGTGTGACCGCACACAAGGTGCGGATCTACTTCAGCAATCTGATGTAACGCCTCGACAAGCACCGATTCCTCTTGGGGCTGAAAAATCGCGTTCAGCCCAGCGCGAAATCCGATACTGGCAACGATTTCGAACGAAGTGCCGATATCGACGTCTTCGTTCAACACCGCCCTGGCCACCGGGACAAAAGCCTCGAGGCGTCGATATACGTCATCCGAAACATTGATCAGCGGCATTGTCGCCCCCCCCTTAAGGTGTTTCCCGTCAAGAGTCAGAAGTAGCCCCTGCCTCGAGCACTGTCACAGGCTCTCAGCTATCCGGTTCAATCCCTTCCACCGAGGGTCATCACGCAGGTTCGGCGAACCTTTTGCGAGCGTCTCGAGAATTGCACCCAACTCGTACACAACGCCGTCAAACGAACCAATGCTGGCGAGATCCGGAAGCCCTGGCGGAACGTGCGCCCCTAGAGTTCGGTCGGCCCGTTCGAACAATGTGTCGAAGTTCGTGGTAACGACTTGCGGTCGCTTGGTTGTGCTGCGCGAGAGTCGAAGCACAATCGAATGCAGCTCGATATCCGCGTTTCTCGGAGTCCTGAGAATTCGACTGACAGCCGTATTCTTGCTGCAACAGATTGAAAACCCGATCGAGTTCTGGCGACAGTGAAGAATGTTCGAAAAGCTGGCGCGACTTGGCCTCCGGCGGAGTACCAAGCGCCTTCATCACTCTGGCGGCAAGTTCTCCGAAGCCAGGCAATCCCGCTGGCCTCGAGATGCCAGCACCACAGAAGAAAACCACATCACCGCGATCCCTTCTCTCAAGAAGATCGTCGGGAATGCTGGGGCCATCGGAAAGAAAGCGCATTGCCTGTGTCTGTCGCTACTCTGAATCACACCCGAATTTAAGATGGTCACCCGGATTGTACGAGCCTTTCAACCGCGCTGATCCCAGATCTCGCACCCTGGGGTGAGGACGACGGTTCGCTTATCACGACCGAGTGACAGCCTAGGTCACAGCCAGAGTTCGCCAAACCGAACAGCCAGCTGTTGACAGCCTCACCACCAGCGGCGACCATGCTGCGACAATCAACTTCGAGGACTGGATATGCCCGATCGTCGAACCCATGACGCGGTTGGAACTGCGCTCGGTGCTCTTGCAGCTGTGACCCGGACGAAACCGGAAGACGGTGACGCTGGCGCAATCATCATGCTGGGTGGCGCGGTCGCCGGTTTGGTCGCGTCTCATTGGCCAGACGTTCTCGAGCCGGCGTTTTGCCCTTCACATCGGCAGCTGGCGCATTCAGTAACGACAGCCGGTTGCGTTCTGAGTAGCGGCGTTCATCTCACGCCACAGTGGGAGGAACAATGGCGGGCCGTCGCTGTGGACCTTAGAAACCGACAACTGCGACCAGACATCCTGCCTTCCGATCGATTGCTGCTGGCGCTGCTTGAGATGGTGGCTTGGATGCTCGTCGGCGCGATGGCGGGCGCGGCGGCAGGATACCTGTCACATCTTGCTCTTGATGGCACCACTCCGGCAGGCCTGCCGTTGCTCGGTTCGTGTGCCAGCCGGTAAGGATGAAGCCAACTCGGCCGTCCGATGTGCGCTTTGTTTTGAGACGGCGTCGCTACGTCGATCGCACATTGTCCCTGAATTCTTGCATCGGCGTATTTACGACGAGCACCATCAACTGGATGTAGTTCGGCACAGAGCACTTCGTGCAACTACTTTGCGGAAGGGTCTCCGCGACAGGTTGCTATGCGATCGCTGCGAGCACCACATCGACAAGTCCGAAGACTACTTTGCGAACAACTAGCTCAAGCACCCAGAGGTGCGGCACCCGGGTTCCGAGAATCTTCTCCACCTCGTTCCATTTGAGTATCGGTCACTGAAGCTATTTGTCCTTTTCATCCTGTGGCGGGCGTCGGTCTCCCACTTACCGGACTTCGAGGATGCATGCTTCGCGGATTGTCCGTCTTACGGCCCGCTGCAGATCGACAGGCAGCTCGTGGAGGTGTTTCAGCACCCGCGCCGCCTTAAGTCCCCGGGCATTGTCAACTTGAGGAGACGGCGGGCAGAGTAGTCGGATGCCCAACGATGTCGTCCGGTACCCGCGCTACCGATTCCCGTCCGCCATCATTAGCCAAGCCGTCTGGCTCTACTACCGCTTCACTCTGAGCTTCCGCGACGTCGAAGACCTCCTCGCGCACCGCGGCATCACCGTCTCGTACGAATCCATCCGGCACTGGTGCGAAACCTTCGGCCGCGCGTACGCGCGGCGGCTCCGGCATCGGGCCGGGCCGGTCGGCGACACCTGGCATCTGGACGAACTCTTCGTGACCATTCGCGGTCAGCGTCAGTATCTCTGGCGGGCTGTCGACCAAGACGGCGAGGTCATCGACATCCTGCTCCAGCCCCGCCGCGATCGCCGCGCCGCCGCGCGGTTTTTTCGCAAGTTACTCAAGCGGAGCGGCCGTGTCCCGCACCGCCTCGTCACCGATCGCCTCGGAAGCTATCGCGCCGCGCACCAGGTCATCATGCCGTCGGTCTTCCACGACACCACCCGCTACCACAACAACCGGGCCGAAGTCTCACACCAGCCGACGCGCCGGCGCGAGCGCTACATGCGGCGCTTCAAATCGGTTGCACACGCGCAGCGATTCCTCACAGTCCACGACGTCGTGCGCAGCCTGTTCACCGTTGGACGACATCGGCTTCGCGCGGGCCATCATCGACTCCTGCGCTCACACGCGTTCGTTACATGGAACGCCGTGGTAGAGGCCTGACGCCTCCAACGCTGCGACTATGCCCAACGTGCGCCGTGGTCGGCGGCAACTTGACAGTGCCTGCCAGAGTCACGGTTCGCTCGACGAGCACGGACGTTGGTACGTTTGTGAGTTCGTCGGCGTTCATGTCACACACCTTTGTAGTTCAATACTGGACGCAACACCCGCGTCACCTTCAAGAGATCCCGTTGCGCGCGAAGAACCGCCTTGATGTCTTTGTACGCGGCCGGGGCTTCGTCGCGCAGCCTGTCGGACAGACGGTAGTCGTACCAGACGCCATCCATCTGCCGGCGCAGCTCTCGTTCGGTGACCTGCGCACGCGCGGCGGTCCGACTCAACGCGCGACCAGCACCATGCGCGCTCGAGCAGAGGGCCGCCTCGTGCCCTCTGCCTTCGACGTGGAAACTGGAATCGCCCATTGAGCCCGGCAGCACTCCCGGTTGTGCAACGGCCGCCGGCATCGCGCCCTTGCGATGCACCCAAAGATCGCGTTCTCCGTGATGCTCCCGCGCCACATGGTTGTGGTCCGTGGTGATCGCCGATTCCCAACAAAGGCGCGCACGCAAGATCGTGTGCATGACGGTGCCGACTTCCACCGCGATGGCCTTCCGGCTCTCGTCTGCGAAGCGCCGTGCCCAGTCTGCATCGCGCAGATACCGCGTCCCTGGCTCGCTGGTCGCATCTAACGCGCGGAGCCCGCCGCCGACAGGCTCCGCATGGCCGAGATGATGATCGCGAATGGCGGGACCAACACCTCGGGATCCGCTGTGCACCATCAGCCAGAGCTGGCCGTCTTCATCGCTCTGCAGCTCGATGAAATGATTCCCGCTGCCGAGCGTCGCGAACTCGATGACCGCCTCGTTCTTTCGCACCGTCTCCAGGCTCGGGTGACTGAGCTCCATCGTCTCCAAGTCCAATGGAAGGCTGATTGCGGCGCGCCGATTTCGTCGCCGGGCGGGGACGGCACGGCCCAAGGCAGCCAGGACGCGGCCTGCGACCTGCGGATTCTCCAGCGCGGAGGCCTCCACATCGAAGCGAACCGCGAACATGCCGCAGCCGATATCGCCACCTACGGCCTGCGGATAGATCAGCCGCGACGTGGCGACGACGACGCCGATGCAGACGTCGGCCGCAAGATGCACGTCGGGCATAACGGCAATCTGCTGCACATCTGGCGCGCGTCGGAGGCGTTCGATCGCCTCCGACACGTCCTGGTTCATCGGTGCGGCCAGCCACGTCCGGATCGATGCGCGTGACGGCTCACTCATCGCCGCCTCCATCCGGAAGGGCCGGCACAAACGAGGGCTCCGGCGCTCGCTTCCGGGTGATAGCCGCGGCGACCTCCGAGCGGAGGCGCGGGGCATTTTGACGAAGCGCCCTGAGTGCTTCGGCCACCTGGTGTTGCGCCGGTACGACGACGTGCACCAACAGGTGTCCGCAGTCAGGCGCCGGCGAAACGTCTTCCACGAAGAGATCGTTCAAGCCGTCATCGGAATGTCGATCTGCCAACGCGAGATTCAGAGCGCGCTGGACCTGTCGGCAGAACTGCCGCGCCTTGCGTTCGGCCTGCCTGCCTGACGAAAAACGATCGAATGAACCTCCGCCCAAAGCCTGAGCGAAGTCTGGATCTACGAAATCTGCTGACCCTTTCGGGCGACGAATGCGATGTTTCAAGACAAAGCTCCCCTGTTGCGCAAGCACGCGCACCCGGCCCACCTTCGCTCGCCCGCGCCAAGCCCGTTTCGCGAGCTACGGCGAGGCAAGCCCGTACGCAGACACGTACGCTGTGGCCGTCAACCTGGTTGTTGATGAAAGCGATGGGAGCCGGCCCAGCCGGCCGGAGTACTTACGCGGCGGCGAGCAGGCTCGACGGCATCGGGCGGCGTGCAATAGGGGACATGGTCTCCTCCGCTGTTGCGTCGAGTTGAAGTGGCGCTGATTGGACAGCGACCAGCCCAAGCATTATCGCGCGAGATCGAGGTCTGCGCAAATGCCGCCCGATCACAGATTCGAAATGGGACTGAATCACGCCTGCTTGCGGCGACATCATTTGCTTGGATATCCCAGAACTGGGATAATGATGTAAGTGCGACGCGTCCTGGCGGCCGACGAAAAACCGCTGCACTGGGTCGGCCGCTCGAAGCGCGATTTCCTGGGCTTTCCCACGGCGGTCAAGGAAGACATGGGCAACGCTCTCGGCATCGCGCAGTTCGGCGGAATGGCGCCGACGGCGAAGCCCTGGAAAGGCCTCGGTCCCGGGGTATTGGAGATCGTGGAGTCGCACGACGGAAACGCGTATCGAGCGGTGTACACAGTTCGGTTCGAAAAAGCGATCTACGTTTTGCACGCGTTTCAGAAGAAGTCGCCGTCCGGTATTCGGACCGCCAAGCGGGACGTCGATCTCGTCGCCGAACGATTGAAGATCGCCGAGAGGGATTACGAGGGACACTATGGCAAATCGAACCGGTGAACGGAGAGAGACGGTCACTCGTGGTACGCGAAATGTGTTCGCGGATCTCGGGTTTCCTGATGCTGCCGAACGCCAAGCCAAGCTGCGCCTGGCGTACGCGCTGAATCAGGTGCTTGACAATCGAAAACTGTCTCAGGCCGATGCTGCCAAGGCGCTCGGTGTCACACAGCCAAAAGTGTCTGCGCTTCGCAACTACAAGCTGGCGGGCTTCTCTGTCGAACGCCTGATGAACCTCTTGACGGCACTCGATCAGGACGTGGAGATCATCATTCGGCGGAAACCTCGCTCGCGGAAGACCGGTCGGATTAGCGTCGTTGCAGCTTGACTCTACTGCGGAACTCGGCCCAGGAGATGCCTACGGGCACTCAGGAAGGGCCAGCAGGTTGTTGTTCCAATCCCCGTCGGCGTACGTGCGCACATAGCGAGCACGGCCGTCGTCCGGATCGATGACGCCCACCTCAGAACGGTGCCCTTGGGCATCGATCACATGGAACGTATTCGTCTTTGCGTCGATGCTCTGAATCACCTGTTCGCGCGTCCACTTCCAGCCGGTGCCGCCCAGGTGCGTGATGTGCTCGTGAGGACTCTCGCGATAAGGTTTCGTAATGCAGGTCACACGTGCGTCTGCCATGATTGGTCTGATCAAATGTCGAGTGTGTGCGTCCACATCGGGACGCCCCGGGTTGCCAAGTACTTGACGAGATCTGGAGTGCCAAAGAATCTGGTCCGACCAGCCTCGTCGTATGCGAGTGCCGCCATATCGACGCGCAGGCTGTTGGCTCTCGCCTTGGCGACCAGTTGCGCCAAAAGCGTCTGGCGGCCTGCGTCTGTGTGATTCGCCGCGTCCGCCGCGAAGATCGTAAAGTTAATTCCCTGATCTCTTAGATGGGCCATCTGGATGCGCATGCTCGATCTCTCCAGTCGCTTTTCGTCGAACGTGGTTGATCCCTCAGTCGTCTTCCGGTTGATCGAACACCGTTTGCAACAGACCGAAGCCTTTCTTGAAAACGTGCGTCACCTTCCCAGCCACGCGAAAGTCACGGCTTAATACGATTGGGCTGTGCGACTTGTCGTTCGATTCCGGCTTCAGAATCGCGTAGCCGGGCGCCATCATCAGCGTCTTCACGGTCGCCTCGCCGTCGACCAGCGCCACGATGATGTCGCCGCTCCGTCCGACTGGCTGTTGGCGGACCAGGATGAGATCGCCGTCGTCGATAGTATTGCCGTCGACCTTCGCCCGATTCATCGAGGTTCCGCGCACACGAAGTAGAAAGAACTTTTCGGAGGCAGGGCTTGCCAACGCCTTCGGCAGGTGTATCCAGCCCTCGATGTTCTCCTCGGCCAGCATCAGCGCACCTGCCGGCACGCGGCCGACGACAGCAACCGCGCGGGTCTGCGCGCCCGCAACGCTCGGTTTGAGCAGCTTCACACCGGGTGCGCCTGGCCGCCGCTCGATGGCGCCATCGTCCTCCAACATCTGGAGGTAACGAAAGATAGTGCGGGTGGACGCGACACCAAGCTCGCGACGCAACTCCTCGACCGAGGGTTGCCCACCGTGCCTTGCCGTCAAGCGCTGGAGAGCGACGAGCACCTGTTCCTTGGTGAGAAGTGGCTTTCGGCCCATTTATGATATCCTACGCCAAAACCTCTGCCACTATGGTGCTTTATTTGAGAGCTGACGATCGAAGCGCCCGTCCGTGTCGAGTGGAAGGGAGAGACGATCATGAGTGAACGCCGGGAACAGCGGCGTATCGAGCGCAGTGCGGGTACCGGCACCGTAACGCGTGGCGGCATCCTGCTCGGCACCATCACCTACCTGCTCGAAATCTGGCAGACGTTTCACATCATCCGGGGCTTTGGCACAGGTCCTGAGGAAGAAGTGGAGGGCCTGAAGGAGATCAGGATTCGGATTCTGCGTCACGATCTCGACGCCTTTAAGCTGTGGCAGGAAACCGCGACGCTGAACCTGCAGCTCGAGGACGGACGTCGACTGGATGGTTTCATTAACGGGGACCAGTTCGTCGCCAGTGGGCAGCTGACCGCCGCTTAGCGTCATTGAACGTGGGCCGAATCGTCGGCATAACCAGACTCTCAGACATCGATCGAGCCAGGCGTGAAGAAGAATCACAAATCTAAGCAGGAGCGGAAGGTGCGATCCAAGGAAGCTTGGTTCGATGCCGGCACCGCCGCGTTCGAGCGCGTGTTCCCGGGAGCACGCGCTCGCGTTTTCCCGGACCTCGAAAACCCATACATCTGTCCTTTGTGCCGGAAGCCCTTCGCCCGTGAGGCTCTGGTAACGCGAACGCTGACGTTCGAAGATGCGCCGCCGAAGTCATATGGCGGCAAGCCTGTCGCGCTGACTTGTAAGGCTTGCAACAATTCGAACGGCAGCTCTGTTGATGCGTCGCTCGCACGGTACGACAGCCGGTTCGTCAGTCCTTGCACCATCGAAATCGATGGAGTCGAGGTAAACGCCTATCAGGAAATACAGAGGGGCGGCCGGCACTTCAGCATCCCTCAGAATCAGAACGATCCGAAGGCAGTCGAGCGCTTCAACGCGATCCTCGAGACCAAGGACCCAGCAGCCTGGCCCAAGCTGCCGCTGACGCTGAAATGGGATCAGGTTAAGCGCCGGCGTGCGGATGTTGGTTGGCTCAAGTCGGCCTACATGGTGTCATTCGCGACCTGGGGGTATATGTACGCGTTCGCGCCGGCGCTGAAGATCGTGCATCGTCAACTGGACCGGTACGATGAAGAGATCATCCCGTGCTTCAAGTTGACGAATCGCGACGCATCGCGCGAATCACGCGGCCTGTTCTACGTCCGCCGCCCGCGCGAGCTCGAGGCCGTCGCCGTGTGGATGGGGCAGCACATCGTCCTCCTGCCTCTTCACGGCCGGGACATCACTTTCTACGAACGGATCGGGCCGTTGATCAGCCCCGCGGAAAACATCACGTTGCAGGGGGACGCCTACTACTGGCCGACGGAACCGAAGCACACGCTCGACGTCCAGGCATTCGACTCGCCGTTGGTGCTGCCGACGCCGGCCGACGTTCATTTGCTGACGTAGGTTCAATCACGCCGAGACAAGACAGGTGAACCCTCTGAACGCCCTTCGCAGAGGAACCCGCCAGGTCGGCTGAAGTCGCATGTCGAGAAGCTCCCGCGTCGATGCCTCCAACCATTAGCGTCACCATTGCTAGCGATGAGCTAGCGTTGCCGCCTGGCGGTCTCGCCCAGATCGACGCGGCGGTTCGCCGTTTCCCACGCGAGCCATTGGTTCTCCGAATAGTCTCAGTTCTAAACGCTCTCGCAGTGCTGGGCAAACAGGCCAAGAACCTGAGTGTCGATTTCGCGCAAATCGTTCCCGAGCCGGCGAAGGGACGTCTGTTGTCCGCTCTCAGCAAAGACAATGCGCTCTTTCTCGAGCCATGGCAGCAGCTCGTTGTACTGAGACGAACGTTGCAATCGAGCCCTGCCGACGTGAAACCTGAACTCGACTTCCTCACAGAGGCGGGCGAAGAGTGTTATTTCGACGTCTGCCGGTTTGCATCGGACACGCTGCGTGGACCCGATCCATTTGAGGAGCATTCAGCGACGGAGGATCCAAATGCCTGGGTGAAGATCGCGGCCAACTTCATGCCTTGGATCTGGATGCTGAATCCACCGGACATCGCAGCGTGGATCGGACGAAGCGACATCATGTTCAGGCAATTGCCGGAGATCGACGAAAAGGTGAAGGCGCGCGTGGCGGCACTGGACGAACGATTCCCAAAAGCGTTGAACGGACTCTCGTTTACGGAGACCACGAGCCTGATCCAGTTCCTGAGCCTTTGGTCGGTTCGGCTGAGCCCGTCTCAGATATTTGCCGATCCTTCAGTGATTCGGCTGAATCCCGAGACATGGCTCAAGGATACCGATCTACCGACGGACGGTCTGCAACGGCTGTTAGGCCGTGCGGGAAGGAGCGCGGCGGATCAACTCGCGAGCGCCGGTCATGAAAAGAGCCCACTTCCATTTCGGGATCGGCCATTCTTATTGTTCTCCGACAACACCTGCGCTCCCGTGTACCCTCCGTTCGTGATCGAAAAGCTCACACCCGACATTTTCTGGTGGCTCAAATCGCTCGACGAAGATCAACAAGTAAAGTGGCAGGACGACTGGGGGTATGTCGCGGAAGCGTATGTAATTCAAGTCTTGAACCGCGTCGCGACGTTCGCGAACTGCAAACTGGTGCCGCGGGCGGAAACGGTCGAGGGCGAAGTCGATGCGGTGATGTCGGTGAACAACCAAGTAGCGGTCGTTGAGATCACCTCGAGCTCACTGCGGGAGGCGGAGACAACATCAGCTGATTGGGAACTGCTCCGAGATGGGTTGATGCGGGGTTTTGTCGAGAACCCGAGTGGCAAGAGGGGACCGTACAAGGAAGCAGTGCTGCAGCTGGTCAGGGACGTTCGAGTTCTGCTTAACGGAAAACTGGCAGCCGTCCCCAAGCCAAACAAGATCCAGCGGATATATCCGGTAATGATCGGTGCGGATCGACGCTTGCGCACACCAGGAGTTGTGAACTTCCTTCAGAAGGAATTTCGCCAGCGATTGCCGGACGACCACAGGCCACTCACTGCTGACCTGGCGGTTCTGGGTTTGGAGGACATCGAAGAACTGGAATCGATCCTGACCGCGACGAAGCCGTTGCAGTTGGGTTCGGTCCGCGGATTTCTGGAAATCTTACGCAAGTGGGATAAGGAACGGGGCCCGGCGCCTTCTTGGTGGCAATTCGTGGAAGTCATGTGGGGCCGGCAACGGCCGAACGCGACATTGCAGCAAGCGTTTATGAAATGGCGTCAAGGAATAGCGGATCGATTCTTGTCCACCTAACGACCGTGACCGTTTCCGAGCGACTTGTCCTCACGCCGCCCCGCTCCACAGCTGCAAGTACCGCTGGTTGCAGGCCCCGCAACCAATTGTACCGGCACGAGAAGGTCGCCCGTTGGTTGGCGACCTTTTCGTTTGTTGGGCAGCAGTCAGCATCGCGGCCAGATCTCCTCTCAGCTCGATCCGGAGCTGGCCCTCATCCGGAATCAAGACGATCGAATCGATTAGCCCTCGCAGCATCTCTGAGGCTTCCAAGCGGGTGTCCTCGCGCTGGAGCGCCGAGGCAAGGCTCTCCACTTTCGCGCGGTAGAGGTCGGCGATCAGACGAACGATGAAAAGAAACTACGCCTATCAGCCAATGGCGTCAAGTGGTGCGGCTGAGCTCATCGGCCGCTCCGTCGTTTTGGACGCTTCGGTCTTCCGCGTGGCTCCGCACGCCGACTCGCTTTCGACTTCTTCGCCGACGGATCGACACTTCTTCCACGCTTTCTGGCCTTAGTCGAAACATTCGAACTCTGGAGCTGGTGCTCCAAGTGCTCTGAAACGCTGCTGGCGAGTCGCATAAAGGCGTCGAGTCGATCCTTCAGATGTGCCAGTTTTTCTCGTTCCGGATTCGATTCCGCGGGATGCGCGAAGGTGTCCACGTCGTTGGTCACAAAATGAACGATCTGGACATCAAAATCATTCGGACGGTCCAGCGCCTCGAGCAGTCGAATCCACTCACGAGATTTGTTAACAGCGCTTTCCGCGGCGACGGCGAGACAATAGCGAATCAGCACTCGTGCGGCATCGTCCAGACCTGTTGCGGCGTTTAGCCATTGTTGGCTCTCGGAGACGACGTTGTCGCCCGCCGCCGCCATCCGCGCCGTTCGAAAGTACCGAGTTGTTCTGTCCTCGATGTTGAGGCTCGATAGCGTTTCAAACAGGGACTCGAAATCACCGAAAGGTCGCCGCCCCGTCGGAAAGGAGCTACGGTGCTCCCACAATTTCAAGATAGCACTGCAGCATTCGCGCATCGCGGCTCGTTTCCGGTGGCCCTTGGCCGAGCCCGTTTCGTCAATCTTTTCAGCGATGTAGTGAGCCATCCATCGTGAAAGCGTATCGTTAGAGTCCTCAATCCCAAGCTCTTGAACGAGGCGCTTCCCGAGCTCAATTGTCGCCTGCAAGTGTGTGGATGATCCCATCAGCTGTAAGTACAAAAATCTTGAAATACGGTGGAATACCGAAGTCGCCAGCGTCCCGCTCATGGCCGTAGCGACGGATGCGACGCTCGATGGACACTTTCGCGATCAGAGCCATGCCGGTCTTCGCCAACACGAGCTCCACCGTCGCTCGCGACGCCACAAGCCGCGAACCGTTTTCGCCTTCAGAGTCCGAATCTCTGTCACCAGGTCCACTGTTCCAGACCTGACAAGTCATCGCTGGAACCGAGGCGTCGCAGTTCGAATGCCACGTTCGCAGATCCTCGTCTGCTGAGAGATTCAAAAGATCTCGAACAAATTGGGCGGGCACCTGTGGTGGGTGCGAAATGCCTGCGGCCCAGGGGTCCGTGTCATCAACGCCGCTCGAATCTGAACGACTCTCGATCCATCCCCGAAGTCGATAGGCCCCCTCATCGATTTCGGCGTCGTCATTCGATGAAGGAACACGATAGTCGTGTGGATCCGATGCTGTCTGGTACGCACGCAACAGAGCCTGTGCTCGATTCGACGAAACCAAGGCAGTCGACACGTGCACTACCTCTTCGCGCTCGCCGTGGATGGCTTTCCACCAGCTCCAGGCATTCACTACGTGCTCGTCCAAACCAAGGGCTCTGTCAAAGTCGGCGTGCGACACGCTCCACCGCCATTGATCAGACATCGGCTCCGACTTCCATCCTTTCCATTCGCTAGGTGTCGGGTCTCGACGATCCGCCAGCCACCGACCATCATCGCGAGATAGTACGTATCGACGCAGCCACTCCGGGTACTCCTCTTCTGGGTCGTCTGGATCCTCGTGAAGCGGCACAGTCGCTTGCAGCTTTGCAGCAATGGTCATCATCAGGTGGTAAGACAGGTACCGGTCCAGGCTCTCCATTTTGGGTCGCGAGGAGTGCGGCCTTTCCTCCCGCAGAAGACCACGTTTCGCGCGGGCGTCCTCATCCCAACGCCCGGTAAATGGCAGCTTCCATTCGTCCTGCAGAATGGACGCAGCCATACGCTCCAGGTCCGACTTCGCCTTTCCAAAACATCGAGCAAGAGTGTCCAGGTCGTACTTCGCCACATCATAGTCAAACGTAAACGTACGACCAGGATCCTGATCACTCTTCTGGGGCCGTCGTGTTCTTTGCCAGCGCTTTGATGACACCTTCGGAAGTGTGGACCGGTTGACGTCGAGCAGGCGCGCCCTTGTTGTTTCGTCGAGGTCGGCGTGGTTTCGGTCACCGAGGGCCAGCGCCGCGGTCGCTGCGAAATGTCTAATCAGAACGTGCCCCTCGGACAGCGCTGAACGAAGCAGAAAGTCTCGGTACGGCGCCACGGCGCCAGGAGACTCGGATGCGGCTCTGCCGAGTGCAATGAGCAGCCACTGCCGAGCGTGAAGAACGTAAAAGTGAAGTCCCGCACCGCTGAATGCTTGGGTGCTGTCGGTCGTCGCGAAGCGGATAATCGGGTCAAGCACACGTGAGCCTTCAAATTCAGCCAGGCAGCGAACAACGTGCGCAGCTTCCCACCTTGTGTCGGCCGTTGGGGCTCCGAGTCCCGCGAATATGTACCCGGCTAGCGCTGTTGCGACGTCGGAGGGAGGCGCAAGCTGAGCCGACCATTGGCCATCTCCATCGTCGTCCTGAATCGCATCGTCAAACTGAGTCAGGCTGTACTGGAGTCCTTCGAGTGCCTCCCCGTGCGACAGGCGTGCGGCCAGCAGGCTGACCAATGTAAAGAGGCGCCCCGACTCAAACGGCGATGTGATCTCCGCGAGCGCTGAGAGGACCGTATCGATTACCGTTGATTCGCTGAGCCCCGTGACCTTCGATGCGAGCTCAAATGGAAGTCGGTGGTACCCTCGGCCCGTCGTCACCTCGAGACAGTGGCGCCTGAATACAGTCGTGGCGAGCACTCCAAGTTCAGCACGGACCGCGAGTCGCTCCAACCATGCCGAGGGGATGCTTTCGAAGAACCTCGCGTACTCGTACAGTCCGAACACAGACATCCCTGCCATCGCCCGACAGCATTCCACCTCACGACCAGGGTGGACTCGCAAGCACATCTCCCGGAAGAACCGCTCATGATAGAACGGTGGCTCGAGCGCCTTGAAGCGCTGATACGCTTCAACGATTCCAGCCGCCGTGTCCAATGCAACTTCATCAAATACTGCCGGCCATGACACATTATCTCTGTCAACGTCGGATGTTTCGTACCAGGATGGACGCTCAGCGGCCTCGGCAATCTCTGCGAGCTGCACCCATTCGCCAACACTCTCCGCGGCCACTCCATGTTCGCTGGCAAGCTCCTTCACTTCATTCCAAACGCGAGCAGACTGTCCATCGAGTCGCATATAGCGCACATGCCGATCGAGAATTGTCTTCTTGGTCCGACCATCATCAACCGCGGCGAGGCACTTGCGAAGCAGCGAGGGATGATCCCACCGTGCGCGAAACGCAACCATCGCGGCAGCGCCAATGGGATCGATGACCTTCTGATTCAGTAGAGCTTCCACGGCGACAGGAAGCAACCGAGCAGGCCAACCAAATCCACGATCGCGCCAACGGCTCAAGATCGTTAGGCACGAGGAGGGACACAGTCCGGCGATCGCTGAGACAGTTCCAGACCAATCGAAATGCTTGTCCCGAACGACATACTTGTACGCGATTTCAGTGCAGCGACTGAGATGGTACGCAGTCGGGGCATCCCACTTATCGCGCTCGGCAGCATGATCAGCCAAGTCGAGTACCGCCGACCATCGGTCGAGGATCTCGTCGCCGAACTTGCTGGCGATGGAGACTGACTGGCTGAAATATTCGTTCGCCTCGTGCCGGTCGACGACGAAAATAGCGCGCGCTAAGTCGATGTACGTCGCAGCTTCGCTTTCCGCGTCTTCCCTTGCGCCATGAGCTAAGTCGTAGGCCTGCTTCGTGAAGCCAAACGCATATCGTTCGAAGCCAGGACTACGCGCACACAGTCGAGCGAGCGTCGTGAGTGTTGGAGTAAACAAAGGTCGATCGCGACGAGCAATCCAGTCGAGTAGCTGTTGAACGGACGCATCGGCGCCGCCCCATACCAACACGTCGAGCCACAGTTCAGCGATTTCGCCAACAGTAGGCCGGTATTGTTGATAACTATTGCCTATTGCTGCTGTTGACTCTTTCTCGGCTTCGGCGAGTTGGGCGATCAACTTCTCAGGCTCGAGGCGGTTCAAAAGTGCTGATGCCCTTAGCTGATGCCACGGGAACACGGATCCAACAAGTTCATGGAACTCGCGCCGATCGCCTGTATCAGCGGACCCTGTTGAATCCGTCAGCTTCTTTCGCAGCTCAGCGTCTGCCAAGTCTGTGAGCGAGAGCTGTTGCCCCAGCAATGCTGCCCGCAGAGAATAGGCAGCCATCAGCGCATCGCGGTTGCCTCCATGTCGCGACCAAAGACTGCGAGGCGGGGTCTCCGGCAAGTACCTTGACAGCAGCGAAGCCAACACGTCCGGCGTCTGAATGTGGTTAACAGCGGCAGCTCGCACTAGGGCAACGATGGCCTCCACTACATCTTGTGATCCGAACCGGTCGCTTTCGTGCACTGCGACTCGAGGACTTAGCAGGATCCGTAGTGCGGCCCTTACCGCCTTGGGCGGCGGCGCCCGATGGACCGACAGCAGTTCCAGGGTAACCGCAAGGATCAGCCAAGCATCGGTGCCGGCCTCAATCGCGAGCGCATCAAGATCGGCCCACCGGGCGTGATCGGCAAGACGGCGAGCCAACAGCTTGCCGGCTCGAAAAGAGACTTCGCGAGGTCTCCAGGCACGTAGGGTCGCAGCCGCGGCACTCGCTCCGTGCACGTTTAGATGAGCCATCGCAAGTTCCGCGATGTCTTGATTGCTGACGTGTTCCTTTTTGCGCTCATCATCGTTCAGACGAGTCCAGTTCCTGAGCCACTCTTCCGCCATCCGCAGAGAGCTGCGAGCCTCGCCGGACAGGGCGCTGTGAAATGACAGTAGGGCGGCATCGTATGCGTGATGTGAACCAAGCCAATCGGAACCGAACGTGCGTCGAGACGCCAGCTCGTGGACGCGCTGAGGGTCGAGCAAGATGGCAACCAAGTCCGTGTTGTTTTGGAACAGTTTGCGCTGGCGAGCATCGCCAGTTGTCTCACCTCCGGCCCGATACGCCAACTTCGTTGCCGCAACGAGATTTCGCGCTCGGAGGCTAGCGCGAAGGGCGAAGTGAAGTCGCTGCAACTCAATGTCGCGTTTCTCGAGTGGGTTGTTGGTAGGAAGGTCTCCCGATGTGAGGGCCAGCGAAACCAGCTCCTCAAGTTTGCCGGCCTCGAGCATCAGTTGAGGAAGCGTTGACGCAACGTACGCGCTGCCCGCCGCAAGCGGCCGAAGCCGGTCGATGAACGCGGCTAGATGTTCAGCGTTCGGCCGGAAGCGTTCCCGAAACCAACTTTCTACTGGCTCATCCCGGAACTGCAGAGCATCGTCAGTCACCAGGAGCGGCCGACCGAAATCCGCAGCAAAGCTCCGGATAGCAGCCGATGGCGTGTTAGCGACGGCCGCCAGAACATCGATTGGGACCAACGGACGGAGAGTTGCGAGAGCAGCACATACTGTGTCCACTTGAACACGGCCTTCGGGCCCCAGAGACTCACGGGTGTCGGCAATCGCACGCTCGAGCAGTGCAGCGATCGTCGCATCGACAGTTGTTGGATTGGGGCCGAGAGAACGAAGGATTGTGCTCAGTGGGCCATGTTGCGCAAGAGCGGTCGCCTGCACTCGAGGATTCTGAGACGTGAGCCTATGGAACTCGGCCGCATCCTGCTTGGTCGCTGCGGGGTATACACGGCGCAAGAAATCGGCACTCTCGCGCATCGTGAACGGTTCGAGCTTGAGGCTGAGCACGCTCGACGGTGGATCGAGGTACTCGCGTTCTCTTTCGGTTCGGCATAAGAACACGAGTCGCACACCGAGCGGCGGAGCCTCACGAATCAAGTCTCTCGCGAACGATCGTTCGCCACCGAATTCCCTCGCTGCCATCTCGGCGTTATCGGCGGCGTCTATGCAAATGCAAATCACCGCGTCACGATCCTTCTGCATCACGCCGTCTGCAGCCTGAGTGAGCCTGTGAGAAAACGCCCTCAGGTAGTCTGTTGCATCGGCTCGCGACGATGGGACGAGTGGGTCGCATAGGCCCTTGGACGCGAGCTCATTGGCAATCTGCACGAGGGCGTCTTTGTGGCGGTGGCGCGGACTTCCCGGGCGACGGTACTCTCCATGACCGAAGCAGTCGTACACGACGTGAACTGAGTGCCCTGGGAGATGGAGACCGAGCCTCTGCGCAAAGATTGACTTTCCAACGCCGCCGGCCGCATGAACGACGGCAATGCCGCTACTTGCGAGGATCTGCCTGGCGAGGTCACGCTCTTGTTCTCTGGCGATTGAATCGGCTGACGATTCGAGGCGGGGCGGCGCCGGAAATAGACTGACCTCCGTTACTCCGAGCGCTCGAAGAACGTCCATCTTCCGGATGGCCGGGTTGGTTGCGAAATCAGACGTGGCCTTGCGCGTTACGAGCTCCTTCAGTTGGACTGGTGCGTCCGCGTCATCTCCAGGCAAATACCCTCTGAGGTCCTCAGCTAGGCGAAAACGCTGGGCAGAATAGCTCTCCTCTTTGTCTAGGATTCGAAGGCGCTTGCAGAACGCACGCAGTCGCGGCCCTTTCAATCGCGTGAATGTCCGAAGTTTGGCGAGCAGCTTCGGGTGCCTGGGCGCCGCGCCGGCTGCAGCGTCAGCGATGGTCTCCATGAGGGCAACATCGACGGGCCGATTGGACACGAAACAGAACTCGACATGTTCTTCTGTCTTCGGCGGCGCAAATGTTGCGGATAGAGCCACGTATCTTTTGGCGAATCCCGCGAGAGTCTTCTTCAAACCGCTCGGAGGCCAGGACACACCAGCGCGGAGAGTGGAATGCTTCAGTTGGAGGTAGCGTACCAGGCGCGCTTCGGGCGGATCTTCGCTGCCGTAGTACTCCGCAATGTCGATTACTTCCGTGCCGGCATCGCCTCCCGAGATGTTGGCTGTGTCTGCGGACGAGGCGGCCTCGATCGTGACTGCGACGAGGTCAGAAGACAACAGCTTCAAGCATTGCCTAGCGGCCCAGGAGTAATGAAATTGGTCCCCGTCACGGCTGAACCGAACCAGATCTGCGACGTTCGTTTGGCTGCTGCGGGTCATTGTCTAACTCAAGTCCGAGAGCACTGGCCGAATGTTCGCCTGCGAAACAACCCCATTTGCCGCACTGTGCCGGTTAGAAAGAGCGAGATTCTACGCACTCGGGTGCGTGCGCACACGTCGCCAGAATGCCTCGACGCGTTCATGCGCTGTCGGCAGTCTCTGGTCCAGTCCGCAATCGGCCGCGAGCGCCGCGAATGGCTTTGCCCAGTCTGCCGGCGGCTCCGGTACAACATCGGGAACCGAATGTGTCGCGCGTCGGCGGAACGTGGCATCCACGGCGGACCTCACGCGGTCGGTGGATGGCACCCGATGCGGCGCCATCCGTCTTCACTGCCATTCAGGAGCAGCTCGGTCTCAAGTTGGAACCGTCGCGTACGCCGCGGGACACGCTCATCATCGATCACGTCAAGCGGCCGACGCCCAATTAAACCCATTAGTCGCACCGCCAATCGCATCCGGCGCACCCTGAGCGTCGGTTGGTTGGTGATGCGAGACAATCGAATCAACCCGGGCCCGCCGCGACCTGCAACGTTCTGGTCATCTGAAGGTCACGACCACATCGCGATCCTCGATCCTGAACTTCTCCTGTCGTTGTTCTCCTGCGCCGCGCAACTCGATCACATAGTCACCCGGCGACAGCGGGCCGAGCGACAGGCGGCCGGGCGGTTCGATGCGGCGATCCGATGCCCCGTCGAGCAGCGCGTCCATCGTCTGACCAACGCTATTCAGGACACGAACGATGAACTGACTCGAGGCGGCAGGCAGTTGGACGTCGACCGACGTTCGATAGCCCGGAGAAAGCGTCAGCCGCGCACCAGCAGCCCGATTGTTCTGGGTCATCCGCAGCGTCGAGGCCGTGTAGCCACTCGCGAACGCCGTCACGCGAAGGATGCCCGGCGGAGCGTCTGGAAATGTGACGACTCCGTTCGCATCGGTCACGCCGAGCTGCGGCGGCCACAGCGGATTCTGCGGTGTCACTTCCACCACGGCGCTGGGTGCGGCTTCGCCCGATGCGGTCACGACGCGGACCCGCAGACTCATGTCGGGCAGCGGCGCGAGCGCGACGTCGTGAATGACGCCCGGCGGCTCTGGTAGTGGCTCCTCGATCGGCTGAAACCCAGGTGCCGTCACCGAGAGGATCCCGGCCTTGGTGCCGGCGCCTTCGAGAAGAGCCTCCCCGACAACCGTCGCCGTGGCTTCGGAGCGGCCGCCGCCTTCGATCGTCCAGGTGACGAATGCCCGCGGCACTGGCTCCTGCGTCATGGCGTTGACGACGCGAACCGGCAAAACGCCGTCGGGGATGGACACGGCGATTTCTCCCCCGTCCATCGGGACGTCGAGGCGCCTCACGTACAGCGAGTTGGCGAAGTGCACCGCGATGTCGGACGGACCTGGCGGAAAACTCGCGAGCGTGACACGCCCGTCGGCGCCGGTCGTGCCGCGGCACCTGGACATGGTCAGCGAGCTTGCGACCAGGGACGGCATTCCCCGTCCCACCAGAATCCTCGGCGACGCGGACGGCGGGTTGTCCGGTTGGGCCGTAACCACGACTCCCTTTGCCGGGCCCGCCGGCGCCGAAATCCGAAACGCCGCGGTGCCCGCAACGACGATCCGGGTGTTGACGGTGCCCGTGGCGGGCACCGTGATGGTCCGCGCGAGCGACAGATACTGAGTCACGCAGCGCTCCATGGTCACTGTCCGCACGCGATAGCGCCCGGCCGCGAGCCGCTCGAAGGTCACGCGGCCGTCTGCGTTCGTTCGCAGGCTCGGGAAGCGCAACGGCGACTGCGGCAGCAAGTCTTCGAGCAGCACGACGTCATCGGGCACCGGTTTGCCTGACGCATCGAGCACGTCGACATGAAGCGTGGAGCCCGGCTGAGCGACGATCGTGCCGCCGTCGAGGAGTGGTTCCGCGCCGGTGACGGAAACATTCGGAAGGCGCGCCTGTGCATAACTTGGCATGTCGAGCGCGAGCGTCATGATGCCGTGCGGCAGCGGACCGATCCGTGTCGCCCCGTCGGCATCGAGTTCGAGCGTGGTTACGTCCGGCGCCTCGACGATCGGACCGCCGCTCCCGTCGAACGAGATACGGCGGATCACCGGCGAGGTGATTGGCTCGCCAGCCGGAGTGACGACCCGTACGCGGAAATAGGTTGCAGTCTTGAGGTGGACCACCGGCAGGTGGAGCGTTCTCGAGGGCGGTACTGTGACGCGGAGCTCATACGGCGCGAACCCCGGTGCGCTGACGATCACGCGAAGTACGCCAGCTCTCTCGACAGGGATGCGGAACCGGCCGCTCCTGTCGATCGGGGTCGATCCGAACGCGCCAGACGACACAGACACGACCGTTCCCCCCGATACCGGGACGTCGCCGGGTGCGAGCACGTAGCCGCTCACACCGGGCTCATCGGCAGCGCCTTGCGACACCAGCGTGCGTGGCACGATGAGCAACGCGAGCAGGACCAATCGGCGCATGACCGGTCGGCAGTGTGGCAAGCGACTCGCGGCAAGTCAACTCGCCGTGAGTCCTTTACGCTCGCCGCGTGGAGGCGGCTGGGCAGACCCCGTGGAACCGGCAGAAAGATCTTCGAAGAGGCGTTCCCGCCGCCGAAATCGCGGGCGGCGGGAACACTGTCCCGCCGCCTCCACAATGCCTCCAGAATTGTTCACGGCCGCGATCATCCATCGGATCTGAGCGAGCAATCAGGGCTTGACCCAACCGCCAATCCTGCCCGACGCGCACCGTTCCGCACCGCACCCGAACGAGAAACTTGGTGACGTCCCGCTGTTCGGGTTTAGCCCACGTTCTACCCACATCAGCTCACAACCGCGCACGCATTCGACCTTCGTCATACTCTCAAGGGTGTTGTTGGTCGGACCCCCAGGAGCAGTGATGACCAACTCGAAATCCGGCTGAAGGGCCTGCGCTCTCCCGAGTGTCCAACCCAACGCGGTGAAAGCGACAGCAACAAAAACGACCAACAGACGTGTGCGCCCCATCTCACCCCTCCTGAGGGCAAGTTTACGCGCGCCGTTGCGGTCGTGACGACAGCCGAAGGGGCCCGGCTGAGTTACAACTGGAACGTGTTGAGACGAATACGAACGAATTGTGTCGCGCGCCTTACTGAATGTTCGTTAGCTTCAAGGACAGCGTCAGGGTCTGTCCCTCCGTCAGTGGGAATGCGGTCCCTGACTCGCGAATGCGCCTCGAAAATTCCGGATCCCATTCGCGTCCCTGCTCGAGCGACTCGACGGCGGCCGCGAGATAGCGCCCCGGCGGCAGGGCATGAATGCGGAAGCGTCCTTCCTGGTCCGGCCGTGCCGCGCGGACGTAGCGCGTCGCTGCTGTGCCTTCCTTCGGCTCGGCCGGTTGCACGATCACGACGTAGTCATTCAATCGTTCGCCGCGCGTACCCGCAACAGTTCCTGATACGTCGGTGACGCGATCGGTGAGCACGACTTTCAGTGTCCCCTGCTTGCCGCTCTCCGTGATCGTGGTCGGAACGTCTGTGATGTCGTCTTCGTTCAATGTGACCGATTTCAAGGTCCAGGCTGGGGGCGTCGTCGCGCGAAACAGGATCTCTCCAGTCCCGATGCTCTTGATCTGGAACGATCCGTCGTCGGCAATCAGTCCGTTCGATGGACCCGCGTTGAAGAACGTCGGTTCGTTCGGCCTCGCATCCATCACATAGACTCGGGGCGTCGGATCGCCGGTTCGCGGCGACGTGCCTTCGAACACCACTGTCCCCGTAATCGTCGCGCCTGGCGATGTCGTGATTCGCACGCCGGGGATATCGGCGCCTGTGACCGTGAGGGGAACCCTTCCGTTCTCGTTCTGATCGCCGGGCGCTCTGGGAGTGACGGAGATCTGGAGCGTCACGTCACCCGGGGCCACGTTGATCAACGTGAAGGAACCGTCGGCGGTGACCCGTCCGTTTGACATGAAAAAGACGTTCCCCGAACCGTCTCGTGACATCAAGGTCACGAATGCGTCCGTCGCCGGCCGGCCCTGGGAATCGACGGCTATGCCGGAGATGCGCGCCATGCGCGCCGCCATCAGCGACATGTTCAGCGTGACTTCCTGCCCGAGGCCAACCGCGACAGGCTGTGCCTCCGCAGGACTGGACGTGCCGGGGTAATAGGTGGGCGCGTAGCCCTCGAACGAATCGTTGGCTCCGCCGGTCCCCTGCTGGAAGTTGAACCCGCCTCGAGCCGTCGTGCTGACGATGTACTCGCCCGGCATCAAGCCGAACACGCGGAATTCGCCGCGATCGTTAGTTGAACCCGGCGCCCCTGCAAACGTGAGGCGGCGCTGTCCTCCCGGCATGTACATGTAGCGCTGGACCTGCACCTGCACGCCCGTGATCGGTTCGCCGAATTCGTCGGTCACGCGTCCGGTGATCGCGCTGCCTCGCGGAAGTGTGAAATCGACTTGTTCGAATGTCTGACCCTCGGCGACCGTAACGGGGTGCCCGGGCTCGTAGGGCCGTCGCTGGCCGAACTGGAGGGTGACAAAGCCTCCCTTGCTGGCAGAGACGGTATAGCGGCCTTCCGGAAGGTCCGCGAACTCGTAGTGCCCCTGCGTATCGGTCGTGACCACGCGGCGGATGCCAATCTCCGGCGCCATGAGCGTGATCTGCGCTCGCCGCAGGGGTACGCCGGTTTCGGGCGTCAACACGCGACCGCGGATGCGGGACGTTCCGGTCGCCGGTGGTCGTGCCGCGTCACGAGGCGGCAGACCGGGACGGGCAGTGCCGGGGGCCGGCGGCACAGTTTGGCCGTGAGCGGATGTTACGAAGAGGAAGAGGAGCACCGCGGCGGTGCATGACGGATGAGGTAAACGCATGACGCCCTGCCTAGCAGCCTTAGACACTGACATACGAAAAATAGTTCGCCCCCAAGTGGATGAGTCCTCATAAGGCGACTAGCACTTCCGATCAACGCTAGCGACTACTCGAGGGTGATTCGAAGCTGGAATCGGCCGGTTGTATCGGGGCAGGCGCAGTTCGATTCCGCCGTAGCTCACCAAATGGGTCCTCCTTGATCGTTCGATGTCCGCCTCCGAATTGCCCTAGCCACGAAGGTCCGGCACCAGACGACGGTTTCCACCACCTATTCCCGTCCGAAGTTTCGCTTGACAAGTTGTACTAGTACACTAATATACTATTTAACTAGATCAATAGAGCAATGGGCATCGTATCGATCGACCCACGCGACCCGACCCCCATTTACGCGCAACTGGAGCGAGGGTTGCGCGCGGCGATTGCCACCAACCGCTTGCGCCCAGGTGACCAGCTGCCGACCGTGCGCCAGCTTGCGGTCGATCTCCAGGTCAATGCCAACACCGTCGCGCGGGTCTATGCGGAACTCGAGCGGGCCGGCGTCATCGAAACGAAGCGCGGGGTCGGATCATTCATCAACGCCACACCTGCGCAGGCTCACCCGCCGCGTGAGCACGAGCGTCGGCTACGTGCCTTCGCAACCCGCGTGCTGGCTGACGCCGATGCGGCTGGTTTCACCGTCGACGATGTAATCGCTGCGCTTCGCGCGCATCGACAAGGAGGAGCATAAATGGTTCCCGTTCTCTTCAGCCGTCGTTCGGAAGCGCCCGGCGGCGGCAATGTCCCGCGCGTCAATATCGTCGCGATCGCGGTGCTGCTCGGTGCGATTGGAATCGGGGTCATCAGCTTCATGGCATCCGGCAATCCAATTGCCCCAGTGGTACTGCTTTTCGCCGGCATGGTTTTGATGCAGGCGCCTCGGATCGCGAAGCAGTGGGAACGAGCCGTCGTCCTCCGCCTCGGCCGCTTCGTCGGGTTGCGTGGACCTGGATTGTTCTGGATCATGCCTTTCGTCGACACGGTCTCGTCATGGATCGACCAGCGAACGATTACAACAAGCTTCGCGGCCGAGCAAACGCTGACGTCCGACACGGTGCCGGTCAACGTCGACGCGGTCCTGTTCTGGATGGTGCACGACGTGCAGAAGGCCGCGCTCGAAGTGCAGGACTATGCGCAGGCCGTGAGCTGGGCCGCACAAACCGCGTTGCGCGACATCATTGGCCGTACCACACTCACGGATTTGCTGCGAGGTCGCGAGCGGATCGAGGGCGAGTTGCAACGTCTTATTGATCAACGATCCAACCCGTGGGGTGTCACAGTCTCGTCAGTGGAGATGCGTGACGTCGTCATCCCTGGAGCGCTACAGGATGCGATGTCGCGCGAAGCGCAGGCCGCGCGGGAGAAGCAGGCGCGCATCATCCTCGGTCAGGCAGAAATGGAGATTGCTCACTCGTTCGAGGAGGCGGCCAAATCGTACCAACACAACCCGACAGCTCTCCATCTACGCGCGATGAACATGCTGTACGAAGGGCTAAAGGAGAAGGGCGCGCTCATGCTGATACCGAGCAGCGCGGTCGAGTCGATGGGGATGGGCGGACTAATGGGTGCAGCCGCTCTTCAGCAGCAGCGATTGACCGGCGGCGGCGCGACGGGGACGGACACCACGGATTAGTAGACAGTTGGTCAAAAGGAGTAGGAGCTATGAATCGCAGATTGCACGCATGTCTCGTATTACTGATGATGGCTTCCATTGCCGGCGCGGTGTCTGCGCAGTCAGGAGTGAGCGTCCCGTTACAGCGGGGAGTCAGTGTTCAGTTGGCCGTCACGAGCAATGCAGTGGCGGTACCGAATGCGGACCAACCAGACGCCCTGGTCGTAGCGCTAACTGCCGACGGCAGCGTGTATCTTCGCGCCAACCCAGTCCCAGCGCCTGATCTGGCGGATAGGGTGAGGAGCATTCTATCCACCCGGAAGGATAAAACGCTCTACATTAAGGCCGACGCTCGCGTTCCGTATGCACGCCTCGTTGAGGTTATCGACGCGGTGCAGAAATCGGGTGTCGAAGGTTTGACGTTCCTTACGGCACAACAGGATTCGGCGGACCAAGGCGGGAGGCCCCTGTCGCCGAAAGGCCTGGAACTGCGGGTTCGTTAACCAAAGGCAAGTGAGGCCGTAGAAACTTAAGAACATGGTTCAAACTGCCGCGGTGGTGATTCGAAAATCGATTCGCCGATGCTATGACCAGATTGGCATCCACCGCTTGCCCCCGCCATTTCAAGCACCGGCGGAGCGTTGCTCGCCGCTCAACCCGTCGGCGTGCGTTGTCGAACGCAGCACAAGTCGCGATAAACGCCGATCTGGCGGTTCTTGTTTCGAAGGGCTCAATTTCCGCTGTGACTCTCGCCCGATGCCAGCTCGAGGCGACGGACACCAATGATCGTCTTGAGCATC
>Ga0070696_100000446_pt1 | contig 25869 bp, 20 predicted proteins | sample KBSK1253metaG_FD_65474 | JGI IMG/M metagenome (GOLD analysis project Ga0070696, IMG submission 65474) | Corn, switchgrass and miscanthus rhizosphere microbial communities from Kellogg Biological Station, Michigan, USA - KBS K1-25-3 metaG | ecosystem: Host-associated > Plants > Roots >... | reverse complement strand
CCGCATGTACTATACGGTCGAGAATCATGTCAGACACGTAGGCGAGGCCAAGGCGGGCGAACCCTTGTACGTCACGACGCAGCTGCTCGGCGTGGATGACAAGCGAGTGCATGTCTTTCACCGCATGCATCGGGGCCGCGATGATCAACAGATCGCCACGGCCGAACAGATGTACCTGCACGTCGACACGGCCGCCGCCAAGGCAGCGCCCGCCGATACCGCGGTTCGCGGCAAATTGGAGGCCATCCTCCGTGATCAAGCCGGCTTGGCCCCGCCGCCCGAGGCGGGCCGACCCCTCGGACTCGCGAAGCGTTAGGCCCCCGCCATGCCGAAAATCGTCGATCATGCCCAGCGACGCGACGAGATCGCTCGCGTGGCCTGCCAAGTCGTCGCCAACTACGGATTCGAGCAGGCCACGATGGCACGCATCGCCCGTGCGGCCGGTTACACCACGGGCATGGTGGCCCACTACTATGAATCCAAGCAGGAAATCATACTGGCGGCATTGCGTCTGATGCTGCTGCGGATCGAGCAGAGGGTGACGCGTGAACGCGAATCCGGCGAGGCCAATCTCGTCGAGGTGCTGTCGGAAGCGCTGGCCATCGATGCGCAGCGATTCACCGAGAGCGCCTTCTGGATGGCCTTTTGGGGTCAGGTGTCCGCGGACCGCAAGCTCAAGCGGCTCAACGTCTGGGTGCACCGCGAATACATGCGGCTGTTCGCGCGCTGCCTGGCCGAATATTGGCAGGAATGGCCGTCGTGGCCGCAGGCCGTACGCGATCAAGTGCTGCGTTCGGTGGTGACATTCATCAATGGATTGACCGCCAGCGCCGTCACCAGCCCAACCGATTGGCCGCCCGCGATGCAGGTCGAGCAGTTGCGGTTGCAGTTGGACCTGCTGCATCGATGGGCCAAGACGAAACGCACGAGCCGGCGCGGGAGCGCGAACCCCGCGGCTGCGCGCGGGCCGACGGCTGCGCGGAGGGCGTAATGGATTTTTCACTGAGCGATGAACAGCAGATGGTCATCAAGACCACCCGCGAGTTCGTTCAGAACGAGCTTTACCCACACGAAAAAGAGGTCGAAGAGACCGGTGTGCTGCGCGAAGACCTGCGCAAGGAACTGAAGAAGAAGGCCATCGAAGCGGGTTTGTACGCCGCCAACATGCCGGTCGATGTGGGCGGCGCCGGTTTGGATACCGTCACCTGGGCTCTATACGAAAAGGAACTCGGACGCACCAGTTACGTGCTGCACTATTCCTGCGTCGGGCGGCCGTCGAATATCCTGCTTGCCTGTGAAGGCGGCCAGAGAGAGCGCTACTTGCTGCCGACCGTGCGCGGCGATCGCACGGAATGCCTGGCCATGACGGAGCCCGGCGCCGGCTCGGATCTGCGCGGGATGAAAACCACGGCCGTCGCCGCGGGCGACGATTACTTGATCAACGGCACCAAGCATTTCATCAGCCATGCCGATCATTCGGATTACGTCATTCTGTTCGCGGCCACGGGCGAGGAGACGACGCCGCAGCACGGCACGCGCAAGAAGATGACGGCCTTCCTGATCGACATGGGGCATCCGGGTTTCGAGGTGCGGCCCGGCTACAAGAACGTGTCGCACCGCGGTTATACCAACAGCATTCTCGAGTTCAACAACTGCCGCGTCGCCAAATCAGCCATTTTGGGCGAACTGCATCGCGGCTTCGACGTGGCGAACACTTGGCTGGGCGCCACGCGCCTGCAGGTGGCCGCCACCTGCCTGGGCCGTGCCGAACGCGCTCTGGAACTGGCCACGCAATGGGCTGTGGATCGGGTGCAGTTCGGCCAGCAGATCGGCAAATTGCAAGGCGTGAGCTTCAAGCTCGCGGACATGGCCGTGGAACTGCGGGCGGCCGAGCTCCTGGTATTGGACGCCGCATGGAAGCGCGATCGGAAAATCGATACCGATATGGATATGGCCATCGCCAAAGTCAAAGCCACGGAAATGCTGGCCATGGTCGCCGATGAGGCCCTGCAGATTCATGGCGGTATGGGCCTGATGACCGATTTGCCGCTGGAGCGCATCTGGCGCGATGCGCGCATCGAGCGTATTTGGGACGGCACCAGCGAAGTCCAACGGCACATCATCTCGCGCAGTCTGCTGCGGCCCCTGGGCGGTTGATTCGGCGTGGGTTGATTCGATTTGCCGTAGCCCGCATTTGACATTATCTGCCGGCTGCGGGCGTTTACCCGCATTGGGATGAGTTCCCGTCCTACAGTGCCCAATTGATTCGAGCTCGAGAATAACCGTATGCCCCGACGCAGGCGCTGCAAGTAGGCGCGTCATGGGGTGCGGCAAAGCGACAATGGGTGGGGACATGATCGACGGTGAAGTGATGCGGCTGCGGCGGTTGCGCAACGCCGCTTTACAGGCGCGGGCCATGGCCGGGGCGCTGCGCTCCCATCAGCCGGCGGAAGCCGGTCGACCGCAGAGCGACGCAAGTCAACCGCAGAGCGATGCGCTATTCTCGCGAAGCGCGCTGGCGTGTTGGCGCGTTGCGCGAATCGTCAGCGGCCGGCTGCGGAGTCATCCGCACCGGGGCTATCAGCAGGGTTCGAGTGAATTACGCTCTCGCTACGTGTGCGCCGTGGCATTTCTATTTCGCGCCGTTTCCCGTGATCAGGCCGGCAGGCTGCGGATGATGTCGGTGCAGCTGCAACGCGTCGCGCGCGAACTGGATGACGCGCGCGCGTTGACATGGTCGCAGGATTTGAGCGATGCACTCGGGCGATCGCAGGGAGAAGTCCGCGTGCTCGTCACGGAGCTGAATGCCGGCGCGCGCGCGAAAGACCGTTCGAGCGGTGAATCCGTCCCCCGATCCGGCTCGAGCGGCGGCAACGCCCTGGATCAAGGCTCGAGTGTGGCGGCCGGTTCGAGTGTGGCGGCCACTTGGCCCTATCTGGCTTTCTGAGGCCGGGCACGGGCAGGGGCACGGGCAGGGGCAGGGCAGGGCGGGCCAGCCGGGCCGGCCCGGGAGGGGCGCCCCGGGGTCCGTCTGAAAAATCCTACATCCATCGGCGCAATGCGCCGACCGCAATCCGCATCGATAGTCGGCACCATCGCTAGGCATCAATCGTTGATCCGCGACGCACCCCCAATTGCGAGGAGAGGCCACATGAATCGAACCCCGAACGCCACCCCGGGCGGAATACCGGTTCGCGCCAGAGCGCCGCTGGCGCCGCATGCTCCACCGGAGCCGGCCCCGCAAGCGGCCGCATGGCACAGGGCGCTACGCGTGATTGGCTGTGCGCCGCCCGGTAAAATCTACCGGATCTCCAAAACCTACTCGATGGACAAGACGGTAGTCCGCAGGGCTACTCGGCACCGCTGCTGACGCCCGGCAACAGTTGGCGGAAGGATAAAGCCAATGGACAAGAGACAATCGATCGCTATCGGCATAGCCCTGCAGACCCAGGTGCTCAAAACCTGCCCGGTCCATCAGCATCTCTACCTGGACGACGACGTGGACCCTGCCAGTGCGTTCGCGCTCGCCGTCAAACTGGTGCGCCAGCATGAACCCTGTGTCGAGCCCTTTGATGGCGATGTTCATGCGCTGACGGACCTGCTCAGCGACACGCTCGGCGCCACACCGGTGGGCTGCTCCGAGTGCCGAGTACCCCACGCCGCGGACGTCGCGTCCATCCGCACGGAGCAGCAAGTCTCTTCATCGAACCAGTGTGCGCCGTAACGCGGTCTGCCATCCGGCGAGAGCTTCCGTGCGGCGAGCCGCCGCCATCGACGGCGTGAAGGCGGCGCCCGTCGTCCAGGTCGCAGCAACGGCCTTGAGATCCGGCCATACGCCGGTGGCGAGCCCCGCCAGAAAAGCGGCGCCCAGCGCCGTCGTCTCGAGCTCGGTCGGCCGCTCGACACGCGCATCGAGCACATCGGCGAGGAATTGGCAGAACCAGTTATTGGCAGCCATGCCCCCATCGACGCGGATGGTTGCCGCACGCGCTGCACCGTCCCTGGCCATGGCGGCCGTCAAGTCCAGCGTCTGGTAAGCCACCGACTCCAACGCAGCCCTGGCGAGATGCGCCGCAGTCACGTCCAGCGTCAGCCCGCATATGAGTCCGCGTGCACCGGGTTCCCAATGCGGTGCACCGAGTCCCACGAACGCCGGCACCATATATACGCCATGACCATCAGGCACCTGCGCCGCGAGGGCGGCCGTTTCGCCGGCGTTGCCCACCACTCGGAGTCCGTCGCGCAGCCACTTGATGGCGGCACCGGCGACGAAGATCGAGCCTTCCATCGCATAGGCCGTGCGGCCCTTGATGCGGTATGCCGGCGTCGTCAGCAGTCGATTCTGCGACACGACGGGCGTCTCGCCGGTGTTGAGCAGCGTGAAGCAACCGGTGCCGTAGGTCGATTTGACCATTCCCGGTTCGAAGCACGCCTGACCGACGAGCGCGGCTTGTTGGTCCCCGGCGATGCCGCCGATCGGAATGGGGTGCTCGAACAGGCCCGCCGCCGTCTCCCCGTAGACCTCACTGCTGTCCCGCACCTCGGGGAGCAATGCGCGAGGTACGCGAATCAGCCGCAATAATTCGTCATCCCATTGCTGCCGATGAATGTCGAACAGCAGCGTACGAGAAGCGTTCGTCACGTCGGTCGCGTGCACGCGGCCACCCGTCAGGCGCCAGAGCAGAAAGCAGTCGATGGTGCCGAAAGCGAGTTCGCCCCGCTCAGCGCGTACCCGCGCGCCGGGAACATTGTCGAGAAGCCAGGCGACCTTCGTGCCCGAAAAATACGGATCGAGCAAAAGGCCGGTGCGTTGCCGGACCAGGTCCAGGGCCCCGGCCGCCTTCAATTGGGCGCAGACGTCAGCCGTGCGCCGATCCTGCCAGACGATCGCCCGGTGAATCGGTATTCCGCTGCCGCGATCCCACACCACGGCGGTCTCGCGCTGATTGCTGATGCCGATGGCGGCGAAATCGCGCGCCCCGAGGCCGGCCTGTGCGATGGCTTGGCGTGCCGTCGCCAGGGTATCGCGCCAAATATCCTCCGCATCATGCTCCACCCAGCCCGCAGCCGGATAGTGCTGCGGGAATTCGCGCTGCGCAACCGACACTTTGCGCGCTTCGTCGTTGAACACGATGCTGCGCGTGGACGTCGTCCCCTGATCGATCGCGAGTACATGCCGGGGCCGGTTCACGGCTTAACGTCCGCTCCAGCACGGCTTGCGCTTTTCGGTGAAGGCGCGAGCCCCTTCTTTGAGATCCTCGGAGCGCACCACGCGCTGTACCGCGTCCAGAGAGTCGTGCAATTCGAATGCCTCGTGCTCGGGAACCGTTTCGGAATGGCGCAACAGCTGTTTGATCGCCGGAAACAGCAAGGGCGGGCCTTCCGCCAGCTGCCGCGCGATTTCCCGCGCCTTGGTCATACCCTGGCCCTTGGGAACGATATGGTTGGCAAGCCCCCAATGCTTCGCCTCGGCGGCGTCCATCCATCGGCCGGTCAGCAGAAACTCCACCGCCACGTGGTAGGGGATTCGCCGCCGCAGCTTGATGGTGCCGGCGTCCGCCAGCACACCGACGTTGATTTCGGGCAGCGCAAACTTCGCATGCTCTTCCATCACGATGATGTCGGTACCGAGCACCACCTCGAAGCCTCCGCCGCACGCGATGCCATTGACCGCGGCAATGATGGGCTTGTTCAGATTCCGCGGATAATTCAGGCCGCCGAAGCCGCCGACGCCCCAGTCCTCATCGGATTCCTCGCCGGCGGCGGCCGCCTTCAAGTCCCATCCCGGCGAGAAAAAACGGTCGCCGGCGCCGGTGATGATGGCAATCCGTAATGCCGGGTCGTCGCGAAAGGAGGTAAAAACCTCGTTCAAACGACGGCTGGCGTTGAGATCGATGGCATTGGCTTTCGGCCGATCGATGGTGACTTCCAGAACGGCACCGTCTTTCACGGTCTTTATACCATCGGACATGTATCCCTCCTTCAGGAGAATTTTTCGAGACGAATCATGGTGTCCACCGCGACCGCCCCCTTTCCCAAGGGACGCACGATGACGGGGTTCACGTCTATTTCGACCACGCTGGCGAGGTTGGCGGATGCGTAGCGCGCAACGCCCAAGACGACGCCGATGAGCGCCGCGACGTCGGCAGGGGGCTTGCCGCGATACCCTTGAAATAATTTGGCGACGGTGAGGCGCTCGAGGCCGGCTGCCACGGATTCATGGGTCCAGGGCGGCAACAGGCTGACACTGTCCGACATGATTTCGGTCAACACGCCGCCCGCTCCCAGCACCAGCACCTGACCGAATTGCGGATCGACGATGATCCCGACCAAGATTTCGGCGACACCGTCCGTGAGCATCTCTTCCACCAGGAGAGTGGGCGAGAGCCTGGCCAGTCGCTCTGCGGCCCTTCGCGCCTCGTCCTCGGTGCGGATGTTGAGGGCGACTCCGCCGACTTCGGTCTTGTGCTCCAAGTGCGCGGCCGCCGCCTTGATGGCCACCGGAAATCCCAACGCCGCGGCGGTTGCGGCCGCGGCCTGCGCCGGCACCACCTTGCCACGGGGTATGCGTACGCCGAATTCGGCCAATGCCGTCTTGCCGGCATGCTCGCCGAGCGCTTCGACGCCGAGTGACTTGGATTCACCTGGCTTGGATCCGCTCGACCGGGATCTGCGCCCGGCGGGTAATTGAAGCTGCACGCCGGGTGTGGTCCGCCACGCCTCGCCGACCCCGCCGGCGAGAGCAAGCGCTTCCAGCGCCTCGCGCTGGCCCTGCAAGGGTGCGACGCCGCCGTCGAGACAGCGTTGTCTGACGCCGGCGTTCATGGTTTCGGGCAGGGAGGCGATCAGGGCCGCGCGAGTCGGCGCGTCGCGCGCGACGCCGATGAATACATCGATGACGGCATCGAAGGCTGCCGTATCCGCCCTGTGCATGGGCGGGCAATCCAGCATGAAGCCCGCCGCGTCGTAGCCGGCATGCAGCACTTCGGAAAATACCCGCTGCAACGCCGGCGGGTCGAACCACAGGTAGGTATGGATATCGAAGGGATTGGCAATGGTCACACGCTCGGTCAGCAGTGTGCGCAGAGCCGCCGCCTGCGCCGGTGGGATGGGAGCAAAATCCAAATCCAATTCACGCGATACGTCGGCCGTCATCGCCATGTCGCCGCCGGAAGCGCCCATGACCAGTACTTTGCGGCCGGCGAGCGGTCCGCCCAGGTGAAACAGCTTGAGGGTTTCGCATAGCGTGTCCAAGGTGTCGCAGCGCGCAATTCCCGACTGGCGGCAGAACGCCTCGAACACCTCGTCCGCGCCGGCCAGGGCACCGGTGTGGCTGTGAGCCGTTCGTGCCGCCGCCGCGGTGCGCCCGGATTTGATCACGGCGATGGGTTTGCCCGCGGCGCGCGCCTGCGCGGCGGCACGCGCAAACCGCGCGGGATCTTTGATGTTTTCGAGATATAGGCCAAAGGCGGTCACCCGCGCATCGTCGCATAGAATCTCGATCAGATCTTCGACCGCCACCCTGGTTTGATTGCCTACGGTGATGAGATAGCCGATGGGCAGGGAGCGGTCATTGAACATGAGGGTGAGCGCAATGGTGCCGCTCTGGCAGATCAGCGCCACGCCGCGCTCGACGCCCCCACCCACGATCTGATCGGGCATCATCGCCACCCGATCGAAGAAATTCACGAACCCATAGCAGTTGGGCCCGAAGAAGGGCAGGGCGCCGGCATTGCCGATCAATTCCCGAGTGAGCCGGATCCCTGATTCGGTGCCGGTTTCGGAGAAACCCGCAGTGAAACACACGAAGCCCCCGGCGCCTCGCAACGCCAGCGCGCCCGCAACGCCGGGCGCCTCATGATTGGGAACTGCGACGAACGCCGCATCGGGAATGCCGGGAAGATCGGCGACCGACCGATAGTAGGTGGTCGAGGCGCTCGACTCGCGGCTGGGATGCACCCGCCACACGCTGCCTGTGTAGCCGATGGCGGCATTGCCGGCGGCAACGGCATCGGTCCAGGCGCCGGCGCCGATCAGGGCGATGCTGCGCGGCGCGATCAGTCGGCGAATATCCACCGGTGGCAACTCAACGCCGCTGCAATTCGATCTTGCGGGAAGTTGGGCCGAAGGCCTCGCGCGCCGCGGGCGGCAGCTTGAGCGCCTCGAGTTTGGCGGTGACCTCATCGGGAAACGGCGCACTGGCCGGTTTGTCGCCTTGATGCACGTGCAGCAGCATCAGGTCGGTCGTCGCGACCACGCCGCTGACCCGGCTGCAGGTAAATTGGCAGCCGAGGTGGATCCGCTTGCGGTCGCAATCCAGTACCGATGACATGACACCCAGATCATCCGTGCCTCTGACCTCGTGCAGGTAGTGGATGTGCAGTTCGAGCGTATAGAGCGTGCAGCCTGTTCGTTCGCGATAGGCTTCGTCCAAACCCAGATGGTCCATGACGCCGTCGATGGCATAACTCGCCACCAGGCCATAGTAGGCGTCGCGCAGATGCCCATTGTAGTCGATCCACTCCGGTTCGATCCTGGCGCGATAAACGGGAAGTTGCGTCACGGTGTGCGGCTCAGCGAAGCTGCAGCCGTTCGCGCGCCTGCGCCGCAGTCAATACGCGGGCCCCCATGGCTTCGATGATGGTGCGGGCTTTTTGCACCAGCTGCGCGTTGCTGGCGTACACGCCCTTGCTCAGGTACAGATTGTCCTCGAGTCCCACGCGCACATTGCCGCCGAGCAGTATGGACTGCGCCACCCACGGCATTTGCATGCGGCTGATCGCAAAGCTGCCCCAATTGCAGTTCTCCGGCAGGGCATTGACCATCGCGAGCAGGTGCCCCACGTCGGCCGGAACGCCGTAGGGAATGCCCATGCACAGCTGAATCAGCGACGGCGCGGTAAGCAGACCTTCCTTGACCATTTGCCTGACGAACCACAGGTTGCCGGTATCGAAGACCTCCAATTCCGGCTTGACGCCGAGATCCTTGCAAATGGCGGCGCCCTGGCGCAGATAGTTGGGAGTCGACACATAGGCGCGGTTGCCGTCGCCGAAATTCAAGCTGCCGCAATCCAGGGTGGCGATATCGGGCCGGTACAGCCCCTCATGGCACAGATCGATGACGTGGCGCATGCGATCCTCCTGGCTGACGAAGTCGCTGCCAGGTCCCGGCGTGTCCTTCAGTCCATGATCGCCGACCACGATATAACCGCCCATGCCGCAGGTAAGATTGACGATGACATCGACCTTGCTTTCCCGGATGCGCTTGACCACTTCGCGGTAGTGCTTGGTTTCCATGCTGAAAGCGCCGGTTTCCGGTTCGCGCACGTGAACGTGAACCACGGCGGCGCCCGCCTGCGCGGCCGCAATCGCCGTGGCGGCGATTTGTTCCGGCGTGATGGCGCAGTGCGGGCTCTTGGTGACCTTGGTGTCATCGCCGGTGACTGCGCAGGAAATGATGACGTCATGATTCATGGAGTTCCCCTGGAAAAATGCTGATTATGGGCAAGTTTTATTATCTTGATAATAATATTTAAACCCGGTCACGGCAACTGCGGCCGCATCATCGTCGCCCGCGCCGCGCACCGCCGCGTCTCGCGGGCGGCATCTAGCTGAACGTCCGTTCCAGGATGAACAGAGCGCTACGGAACAGCGCAAACAGCACACCCCAGACCAGAGCAATCGCAGCAATGGTCACTGCGAAGCCCGAAATCACCCATACTCCGTCGCGCTGGAGTATCCCCAAGGCGAACAGGCAAATGGCGATGGCCGGCGGCATGTTTCCCATGGGAATGGGCAGGAACAGAATCATGGTCAGCACCAAGCAGATGACGCCGATCAGGTACTCGAAGGGCGGTAGCGCCAGCAGGCTGAGTCTTGGCTGCATCAGGCGTTCGGCGCGTGCCAGCCAAGGGACGAGGTGCCGGACCACGGCGGCGAAGTGCGCCCGCTCCATGGATCGCTCGGCAATGACCTTGGGCAGCCAGGGATCCCTGCCCAGCGCCAGCTGGGCCGTGAGGAACAACAGCGGGGCGCCGAGAATGGAGGAGGCGCCGGGCGGCAGCGGGATGACGTTGGGGAAGGCAAAGACGAATATCAGTGCGCCGATCGCCCGGTCGTGCATCGCGGCCAGCAGATCGCCCACCGAGATTCGCCGGCGCATGTCGTCGTCGGCGATCTGAGTCAGGATTTCCGAAAGCCGCGAACTTGCCGGTTCAGGGCGCCGCTGCACCCTGCCGCCCGCCCGCCAACGCGCGAATGATCTCCGCCTCACCGCACACGCCGAGTATCCTGCCGTTTTCGGCGAGCAATACCGGGTGGCCCGTGCTGTCGCGCAGGTGAATGATGGATTGCAGCGACAGCGATGCCGGCGCCACGGCAAGTCCGGGCTGCAAGTGGCCGAGGTCGGCATCCTCCTGAATGTGGCAAAGCGCATGCGCGACGCCATCGAGCTGCAGTCCCAAAGGCTCGTCCGCCGAATTCAGGGACAGCCGGTAACGCCGGCCGGAGTCGAGCCACAGGACATTGCCTTCGCCGGCCATGTGTCCGCGGCTCTGCATGATCATGCCGCCCGTCAGGACGGTGAGCGGATTCATGTGATGCACGAATTCCGCGACGTAGTCGTCGGCCGGCGCCAGCACGATGTCTTCGGCGGTGCCCGTCTGAATGATTCGGCCGTTCTGCAATATGGAAATGTGATCGCCGAGGCGCAGCGCCTCATCCAAGTCGTGGCTCACGAACAAGATCGTTTTCTTGACGCGCGCCTGCAGCGCGAGCAATTCATCCTGCAGCTTCCCGCGGATCAGGGGATCGAGCGCGGAGAACGGCTCATCCATCAAGAGAATATCGGCATCCGTCGCAAAGGCGCGGGCCAGTCCGACTCTTTGCTGCATGCCGCCCGACAATTCGCTGCAGTAGCGGTCGGCCCATTGTGAGAGGCCGACCAGTTCCAACTTTTCATCGATGATGGCCTTGGCTTTCGCCGTGCTCTCGCCGCGCAGCTCCAATCCGAAGCCGACGTTCTCGCGCACCGTGCGCCAGGGCAGCAAACCGAATTGCTGAAATACCATCGCAATTCTTTCGCGGCGCAGGCGGCGCAATTGCAAAGGGCCGCAGGTGGCGACGTCGATGTCGGACTCGCCGCCGCGAAACAACACATGGCCGCGCGTCACCGGATTCAGGCCGTTGGCGGCGCGCAGCAAGGTGGATTTGCCGGAGCCGGAGAGGCCCATCATCACCGAAATTTCGCCGCGCGCGACGCTCAAATTCGCGCCCGCGACGCCGACGATCACGCCGTACTTGTCCTGGATATCGGTGCGCGTGCCGCCGGCATCGAGCGCGGCCAGGGCCTCGCGCATGGATTTGCGGCTGCTGCCGCCCGCTTTCGCAAACAGGATGTCGACGTCCTTGAATTCCAAGGCCGAGTTCATTGCGATGCTCCCCGTTCTTTGGGCCTGCTCATGCGGTCCAGAATGATGGCCAGCAGCACGATGGTGAAGCCGGATTCAAAGCCCATGCCGATCTGCACCGAATTCAGCGCGCGCACCACCGGCACGCCGAGGCCGCCGGCGCCGACCAAGGCGGCGATCACCACCATCGACAGGCTCAGCATGATGCACTGGGTGATGCCCGCGACGATGGTCGGGGAAGCGCTCGGCAGCTCCACCTTCCACAGCAGCTGCATGGGCGTCGCGCCGAAGGCCTCGCCGGCTTCGATCAGTGGCTTCGGCACCGAGGAAATACCCAGGTGCGTCAGGCGAATGGGCGCCGGCAGCGCGAATATCACGGTGGAAATCAGTCCCGGCACCACCCCTAAGCCGAACAAGACCAGGGTCGGGATCAGGTAGACGAAGGTGGGCAGGGTCTGCATCAAATCCAGTACCGGCCGCAACGCCGCGAACAGCCGCGGACGGTGGGCCGCCGCTATCCCCAAGGGCACGCCGATGGCGGTCGAGGCCACGGTCGAGACGATGACCAGCGACAACGTCTCCAGGGTCGCCTCCCAATAGCCCTGGTTGAGGATGAACAGCAGCGCCAGCGCGACGAATGCCGCGAGCGGCAGCGAACGGCGCAGGACCCAGGCCAATGCGGCGAAGGCAACGATCAATGCAGTGGCGGGCAGGGCTCGCAGCAACCCCGTCAGGCCGTCGACCATGGTGCGAATGGCAATGGAGACCCCATCGAACAGAAACGTGCCATGAGCTTTGATGTAATCGATCGCCACCGCGATGGCATCGCCCAGCGGAATCTTGTGGCTCACGATCCATTGCTCGAATCCGCCGGGGTGCGGCGGCGGTACCGCGTGCGCCAATATGCCGGACGCGGGCCGGCCATCGAACGTCAACACGCCCTGGAGCCAGGTTTTGGTCACCGTCGGATTGGCTTTCAGCCACTCGGTCGCCGCAATCTCCGGCGCTTCGTGCCGATCCAGGATCGCCGCCATCATCTCGCTCTCGCCGCGCAGCGTGAATTTGAGATTGGCGAGCAACCGTCCGACATTGGGACACTGCGCGCTGTAGCCTCTGCGCGTCGTCGTATAAATGGTCGCGCCGCCGTAATTTGGGCCGAAAACCTCGTCGCCTCCGCCCAGGTACTTCAAATCGAAGCGCATGTTCATGGGATGCGGGTCCCATGCGAGAAACACGACGGGCTGCTTGTCGCGGTAGGCACGCTCCACCTGGGCCAGCATGCCTTGCTCGCTGGATTCGACCAATTTGAAGCCGCCCAACCCAAACAGATTCTGCTTGAGCATTTCCAATACGTGCCGATTGCCGTCGTTGCCCGGTTCGATACCGTAGATCGAGTTTTTGAGCGCCGGCGCAAAACGCTGAATGTCCGCGAAGTCCCGCAGACCCGCGGCGTAGGTATAGGCCGGAACCGCCAGCGTGTACTTGGCGCCGGTCAGATTGGCTCGAATGACGACCACGGATCCCTCTTTCACGTAGCGGTCCCGGTCGCCCTCCTGAGCCGGCATCCAATTGCCCAAAAACACGTCGATGTCGTTATTCGCCATGGACGCGAAGGTGACGGGAACGGACAGCACGGTGACCGTGGGCGAATACCCAATACTGCGCAACAGCTGCGTGATCAGGGCAGTGGTCGACGTCACGTCCGTCCAGCCGACATCGGAGAAGCGCACGACTTGACAGCTGGCGGGGTCGCGGACGCCGGCGGGCGACTCGGCACCGGCACCGGCTCCGGCGGGGGCGCCGGAGGCCCCGGCCGGTTCGGCTGTACCAGCGGCCGCGGCGTGGGCGCCTTGCATAGTCATCGAAAGCGCCACTGCGGCTGCCAGCGCGAAGCCCCGCCAAAGAAGTCGCGCGAACACCGCGCGCGGCGCGCGCGGCTGCGCCGGCCGCAGGGGCTTGACCACGCGCCCCATGGGGCGGCATGATTGAGCTGGGGATTCAGGCCTTGAACGGACGTTTAACAGGGTGTGATTAGCGCTCAACATACATCCCTAGTGGATTGAAATTAAACAGATAAGTCCCTATTATTACTATCTTAGACGCATCCGCGGCCGGACGTGCAGGTCCGGTCTACAAGTTGCGAGGCGGCCCTATTGAACAATCAATCAATTACCCCGGTGGACGGCTCCAACCCTCCCATTGAGGACACGAGGCGCGGCCAATTGGTCGAGGTCACTATCGATAGCCTAGCGGAACTTGGCTACGTGGGCACGACCCTTGCGCAAATCGCGAACCGTGCGGGCGTTTCGCCCGGCCTGGTCGCTCACTATTTCGGCGACAAGGACGGCTTGCTCGACGCCGCCTTCCGGTCGCTGGCGCGTCGTGTCGCAAATCAGGTTCGAACCCGCCTGCGTCTGGTGGCGACCCCGCGTGGGCGCATACAGGCGGTGATCGATGCGAACCTGGCGCCGGAGGAATTCGAACAACGCACCGGCACGGCATGGCTGGCTTTCTGGGGTCAGGTTTTGCAGGTCAAGTCGCTGAAGCGCGTGCAGTCGGCCTATCAGAAGCGCATGTTGTCCAATCTGCGCAGTTCCTTGAACAAGCTCGTGCCGGCGGACGAGGCGCAGAGCCTTGCCGCCATGATCGCCGCCATGATCGATGGCGTGTGGCTGCGGGCGGCGTTGTCGGGTTGGCGCGAAGCCGACAGCGAAAGCGCGCGCGCGTTGCTGACGGCATTCGTCGATGGGCGCCTGAAGAACGCCGCGCCTGCGGCGGGCGACCCATCGGGGAGCGGGACATCGGGTGACGTGTCCGGGGCCGGAAACGGCGGCGCATCGGCGAGGGCGCGAACTTCCGCAGGCGGGCCGGGCGGGCGATTTGCCTCGGTCAATCCGGCGACCGGCGAGGTCTTGGGCTATGTCACGGCCGCCGGATCCGCGCAGGTCAACGCCGCGGTGCTGGCCGCGCGCCGCGGACAGGTGGGTTGGGCGGCAATGACGGGGACCGAGCGGGCGCGCGTGCTGCGCCGTGCGGCCGACATCTTGAGGTCGCGCAATCGCGAACTCGCGGAGCTCGAGACCCGCGATACGGGCAAACCCATCCAAGAGACGCTGGTGGTGGACGTGGTCTCCGGCGCGGATTGTTTCGAGTACTTTGCGGGACTCGCGCAAGCCTTGAGCGGCGAGCACATCGATCTTGGGAAACAGGCATTCGGCTACACCCGCCGCGAACCGCTGGGGGTCGTCGCCGGCATCGGGGCATGGAATTACCCGCTGCAGATCGCGTGCTGGAAGTCCGCACCGGCGCTGGCCTGCGGCAATGCCATGATATTCAAGCCCGCCGAGCTGACGCCGTTCACGGCCGTCAAATTGGAGGAGATATTGCTGGAGGCCGGGCTGCCGCCGGGAGTATTTCAAGTGGTGCAGGGCTTTGCCGAGACCGGGCGCCTGCTCACCCGCCACGGCGATATTCGCAAGGTATCGCTCACCGGCGAAGTCGGCACCGGCAAAGCCGTCATGAGCGACGCCGCGCAATCGTTGAAAAGCGTCACTCTGGAGTTGGGCGGCAAATCGCCGCTGATCGTTTTCGACGATGCCAAGCTGGACAATGCCGTATCCGGCGCGCTGCTGGCCAACTTCTATTCCTCGGGACAGGTGTGCTCCAACGGCACGCGGGTGTTCGTGCATCGGTCGATCAAGGCGGCTTTCCTCGAGCGGCTGGTCAAGCGCGTCAACGCCATGCGCATCGGCGACCCGATGAATCCCGAGACGCAGGTGGGTCCGTTGGTGTCGGAGCAGCACATGCACAAAGTGCTCTCCTACATCGCCCGCGGCCGCGGGGAGGGCGCGCGCGTCTTGACGGGAGGCATGCGCGTGACCACCGGGGACCTGGCGAACGGCTACTTCGTCGCGCCCACCGTATTCGACGGCTGCCGCGACGACATGGCGATCGTGCGCGAGGAAATCTTCGGGCCGGTCATGTCGGTGCTGGAATTCGACGACGAACGAGAGGTCATCGAGCGCGCCAACGCCACGGAGTTCGGCCTCGCGGCCGGCGTATTCACCAACGATTTGACGCGCGGCCACCGGGTCATCGCGGCGTTGCAGGCGGGCACGTGCTGGATCAATCACTACAACATCACGCCGATCGAGCTGCCGTTCGGCGGCGTGAAGCTCTCCGGGCTCGGCCGTGAGAACGGGCGTGCGGCCATCGAGCACTACACACAGCTGAAGAGCGTCTACGTCGCGATGGGCGATGTCGATGCGCCTTACTAGGCGCTTCGCGCCAATTTATTAGGCGCTTCGCGCCACTTTTAACGGGGTCGGGGTGACTCCGTCCGATAGTTGCTCGCGGCGCGAGCAGCGGAGCTGGAAGCGCTAGGAGACCAAGACTTGGCAAACGAAACTTTTGATTACGTCATCGTGGGGGCGGGCTCCGCCGGCTGCGTGCTCGCGGATCGTTTGAGTGCGGACGGGCAGCGCAAGGTGCTGCTGCTGGAATACGGCGGATCCGACCGCTCGATCTTCATTCAAATGCCCTCGGCACTTTCCATACCCATGAACATGGAGAAATACAATTGGTTCTATCACACGGAACCTGAACCTCATTTGAACGGGCGGCGCATGCATACCCCGCGCGGCAAGGTCCTGGGCGGATCGTCGTCCATCAACGGGCTGGTGTACATCCGCGGCAATGCGCAGGATTACGAAGGCTGGAGCGCGCGGGGCGCGGCGGGCTGGGCGTATCGCGACGTGTTGCCTTATTTCCGGCGTGCCGAGAAGCGCCAGGAGGGAGGCAACGAGTACCGGGGAGACCGCGGCAAGCTGCAGACCTGTTACGGCACGCTGAGCAATCCGCTGCATGCGGCGTGGCTGGCCGCCGCCGGCGAGGCGGGCTATCCGCACACCATCGATGTCAACGGCTTTCAACAGGAAGGTTTCGGCCGAATGGACATGACCGTGGGTGGAGGCAGGCGCTGCAGCGCCGCCAATGCCTATCTCAAGCCGGCAATGCATCGCGCCAACCTCAAGGTCCTGACCCATGCCCTGGCGACGCGGATTCTTTTCGACGGCCGCCGTGCCACCGGGATCGAGTACCGCCACGGGGGAGCTACCCACCGGGCGCAAGCTGGCGGAGAATTGATTCTCTCCGGGGGTCCGATCAACTCGCCGCAGCTGCTGAAGCTGTCGGGGGTGGGTCCCGCGGGCGAGTTGCGCGCTCTGGGCATTCCCGTGGTTCACGATTTACCCGGCGTGGGCGAGAACCTGCAGGATCACCTGGAATTTTATTTCCAGGTGGCCTGCAAGGAACCGATCACCCTGTATTCATCCATCGATCCGTGGAGCCGTTTCCTGATCGGCGCGCGCTGGCTGTTGCGCAAGGACGGATTGGGGGCGAGCAATCATTTCGAGACCTGCGGTTTCGTACGCAGCCGGGCCGGCGTGCCGTATCCCGACATCCAGTATCACTTTCTGCCCATGGCGGTGGCCTACGATGGTTCGACCCTGGCGCAGGAACACGGTTTTCAAGCGCATGTGGGGCCGATGCGCTCCAAGAGCCGCGGCTGGGTGCGCCTCGCGTCGACGGACCCTCTCGAGAAGCCGCACGTGCTGTTCAACTATTTGAGCGAGCCGGACGATTGGACTGAAATGCGCGCCTGCGTGCGCCTGACGCGCGAGATTTTCGCGCAACCGGCATTCGATCGATATCGCGGCCGGGAGATTCAACCGGGCGCGGAGGTACAGACCGACGAGCAGATCGACGCCTTCGTCCGCGCCAAAGTCGAGAGTGCGTACCATCCGTCGTGTTCCTGCAAAATGGGCAGCGCGCAAGACCCCATGGCAGTGGTGGCTCCGGACACGCGCGTGTACGGGCTGGAAAATTTGCGCGTGGTGGACTCCTCCATCATGCCGTCCGTCACCACCGGCAACCTCAATGCGCCCACCATCATGCTGGCGGAGAAAGCCGCGGACCACATTTTGGGCCGCGGCATGCTGCCGCCCGAGGGTGCGCCGTACTACGCGGCGCCCAATTGGGAGACCGCGCAGCGCTAGACCTGTCCAGCCGTTCCCCGCCAGGACTATCGTTCGCCCTGCTGGGCAACCGACAGGCTGTTGGTCACGTCGTCGATCACGGCGTAGTTGAACGGTGCTTCGCGCAGCGTGTCGAGCCCGAAGGCGCCGCCCTGGCTGGCGTCGACGTTGTACTCGCGGACGAACTGTCCCCCGGCCGTGAATTCGACGATCTCGCTGGGATGCAGCAGGTCCGAATTGACGGCATCGCCGTTCGCCGTCAGCAGATCGCCGTTCGGCGCCAATCGCAGCGCCAACGGACCGCGCAGATGCGGATCGCTGAATGCAATGCCGCCGCGGGTGGCGGCGTTCGTGCGGCTCGCGGCGCGAGGAACGGCGTAGATGGTGTTATCGGCGGTGGAGGCGACGTACAGTATGTCGGTGCTCCGGTCGTACGCGAGACCGGTGGGCCCCAAAATGACGGCCGCCGCATTCGGCACATGCGGATAGCCTGCGGCGATGGTGGTCTTTTTCATCAAGGTCACGCCTTTCGGCGCGACCGCGACATCGAGACGCGAAACGCTGCCATTCAGCACATTCGACACGAAGATATGCGCCTGGCTGCCCCAATCGTCCAGCGCCAGATCCCAAGGTCCGTCGAGGAACTCGTGGTCGGTCCAGGTCTGCACGAGGTGACCGTGGCGATCGATGACCTGTAGGGCGCCCTGACCGATCGTGGCGAAAGTGCCGTCGGTGGTGGGCACGTTGCCGACGACGACGAACCCGCCGCGCAGCGCCCCGAGGGCCGTGCTCAAGCCCGGCAGGCCGCTGCTGAAGAATACCAGGGCGGTTCCGGGAGGGGCGAGGGGCCCCCGCGGCCGGAATTGCACGATGGTCGTGCCGGTGCCCTGCACATTGGCGCTGTTGTTGAAATTGCTGACGAGCACATCGCCGGCGGCGATGACTCCACCCTCCGGAAACTGCTCGGGAACGAAGGCGACGCCGTAGGGATTCAAGTCGCCGATCGACGGGATGGTCGATGTATTCACCATCCGGGGTATGAACGCGTTGTCCGCCTCCGAGGCCGGCGCGAGCGCCGCCCACAGACTTAAGGTTGCCGTGAGAATGACTCGGCCCAAGGCATGGCCGGATACCATTGCTTCGTGCATGTGAATGCTCCTGCGCTGGAATTTTGGGGTGGGACCGTTATCGATGCGACCAACGGTAAGTACCCCGGCAGGAGCCGCCGGTTACATCCAAAAAAAGGGCCCTTGCGGGCCCCTTGTCAGTTCGGCATATTGGCGCGCCGCGATGGCCGGCGCGCTCCGATGTCAGCTCTCAAAATTTATACCCGAACGACACGCCGAGCACCCGCGGCCGAAGAGGCGTCTGGGCGACGATGAATTGATCGGTGCTGACGAACGTGCTGACATTTGAATTGCTCAAGTTCTCACCGTACACGTTCACGTTCCAGGCATCCTTGGCGACGCCGAAGGAGGCGTCATAGGTCGTGTAGGCGGGATTCTCGAACCGCAACCTGCCGGTGGTGATGGCTCCGGCCTGCGCAATCGTCGGATTCGAACCCGCCTGCGTGAATGAATGGCCGTTGTGGGTGGCGCCGACCTGCATGTACGGGCTGTATCCGTCGATGCTCCACTCGTAGCGGGCGCGCAGGCTGAACTGAATCGGCGGCGCATTGGCGCTCGGCGAACCGACGGGGCCGTACGGATTGGAGACCGCCGTGCAATTGGCGCCGGTGGCGTCGCAGGCCTGGGTGATGGGCTTGCCGAAGTTATTGCTCGCGGGGTTGTTGTCGATCAGCGCCGGCGAATTCGTCTGCCGGCTCTGGTTCCATGAGGCCGCACCCTGCAGCGTCAACTGGTTGGTGACCCGTCCCACCAGCGAGGTCTCGATACCCTTGATGAGGAAATTCTGACCGTTGGTGTTGTAGAAAATATTGCCGACCAGGCCGGGGTCGAAGAACGCGACCTGGACATTGTCCCAGTTCTCGCGGTACACGGCGCCGTTCCACTGCAGGCGATGGTTGAAAAATTCCGTCTTCCAGCCGATTTCATTGTTCGTCAACTTATCGGACTGATACGAGCTCGGGATCCCGTACTGCAGATTGCCATCGGTGCCGTAGATGTGCTGCGCACCGCCGTTCTGGTTGAAGCCGCCCGGGCGAAATCCCTGCGAGAACGTGTAATACACCATGAGGTCCGGTGTGATGTGCCACGTCAGGTTCCCCCGGCTCTTGTAGCCGGATTCGGTGTCCTTGAGATTCTGCGCATTGAGGTTGAAGGAATCGGCGAGACACCCCGTGGCCGGCGCGCCCTGCTGGAAGCAGAAGAAACTGCCGCTGACGCTGCCCGCCGAGGAGTTGTCGAAGCGAAAATGACGCGTGCCGAACGTCGCCGTCAGCACCTTCGGAATCAGATCGACGTCGACCGAGGCGAAGAAAGCCAACTGCTTGGTTTCGCGCACCGTGTCCTGATAGAAGGAGGTGTTGGGCTCCTGCACGCCGGGATTGACCACCGTGGTCCCGGGAGAGGTGCCGATGTCGGTGAAGCAGCCGGTGTTGCCCGCGGTACCCGGCGCGCCGTTCGACGTGCACGAGGGAACCGTCTTGTAATTCCAGCCGGTCTGGTCGGTTAGTTTGTTGGCCTCCCAGAACGCACCGGCGATGGCGCGCACCCGCCAATCCTCCGGCGAGCTCAGGCGGAATTCGTGCTGCTGGTGGGTGTTGCGCTCGGCCGTCCTCCAGGTCGCGCTCGGCGAGAAGCAGGTCGACGCGAGGGTCGCGATCCCACCCGATCCCGGGCCGTAGCACTGATAGTAATCGGCATACACGCCGCGCGCGTAATTGGTGTAGTCGCCGACCTGCTCGACCTTGCGCACCAGGTAGCCGCCGGTATAGACGGCTTTCAAAAGGCCGAATCTGCCGTTCACCGTCCATGCGGTGCTCTCGAACTTGTCCTTGTTGAAGGCGTCGTTGAACAGCGTGACCTCCAGCGGCCGCAGCGCCGTGCCATCCGAGGCGTTGGGCTGCTGGTAGAACACGCCCTGCGAATTCATGTTCTGGTAGGACTGCGTGATCAGCACGTTCCAGTCTTCGTTTATCTTGTACAGCGCCTCGACGCGCGTGCCCTGGTAGGTGACGGGGTTGATGGCGGATCGCGCGATGTTGTTGTTATTGACGGTCGGGCTGCCGGGCGGCACGCAGAAGCCCGCGTTCGGCTGGCCGTCCGGGCATAGACCGCCCGCCGCCGGATAATTCGCATAGTGGATGCCGATGTCGGTGTTCTTGCGGGCGAACGTTGCCGGCACGTTGTTGATGTAGCCGCCGCGGCTGTCGTTGTAGATCACGCCACGCACGGCCAGGGTGTCGGCGATCAGCGGAAGATTCAACACCGCCGTCAGATCGGTATTCGGATCACCGTGAGCGGTCACTCCGTAGCCGGCCTTGACGCTTCCCTCCGTCACGTCGAGTTTCGGCTCGTTCGTGATGTAGCGGATGACACCGGCCTCGGCGCCGGCGCCGTACAGCGTGCCCTGCGGGCCCTCCAGGACCTCGATGCGATTCAGATCGGCGGCATAGAGATCAAGGTTGCGATTGGGGAGCTGGCCGGATTGATTGTCCAGGTAAATCGCCACGTTCGGCCACAGGCCCGTCGAAGCGCTGCCCTGGCTGGGCTGGGAGCCGGCGCTGAGACCGCGCATGAAAACCTCGTTCTGGCCCGGCCCGTTGTTGGCCGTCGTAACGTTCGGCAGATACTTGATGTAATCGTCGAACGTCGAGATGTTGAGCTGCTGCAGCGTCTGCCCGGTAAGGGCCTGCATCGAGATCGGCACGTCCTGCATGTTCTCCGAACGGCGCTGCGCGGTGACGGTGATCTCGGTGAGCGTGGTGTCCGCAGTCGCTCCCGTGTCAGGCGCCGGTGCGGCCTGCACGATGCCGGCGGCCGAACCGCTGAGGATCACCGCGATCGCATAGGACAACTTTGAATTTGAGTTCATGCTGCTGTATCCCTTGATTTGGAAGCGACGAGTCGGAACTCGCCGTGGCAATTGAACGTACGCTCAATATTTTTGATACCTGGACTACAACATATCTTGTCTCAAGATATCGGCGGAATCAAGATTGTAGTAAGAAATATTTAACACTTATATTTCAGCATTGTAAGACGCTTAGTTCGAACGGTTATACTCCAGGCTTGCGATTTACGGGTTGAATGCTCATTTAAGGTGGTAGTAATGCAACGAGGTGGGAAGGGGTGCCGGGCCATGCTAAAGTTTCAAGCTCATGAAAGAGCGACGCCATGTCTGATCGACTGACCGCGCTATTGGCGGAGCGGCCGTGGCTGCTCGCCGATGGCGCCACCGGCAGCAACCTGTTCGAGCGCGGCCTGCAGTCCGGCGACGCGCCGGAACTGTGGAATTTTGATCATCCCGAACGGGTCGCCCAATTGCAGCGCGCATTCGTGGCGGCCGGGGCGGACATCATCCTGACCAACAGTTTCGGCGGCACGCGGCACCGGCTGAAGCTGCACAAGGCTGAAAACCGCGTCGCCGAGATCAACGAAGCGGCGGCCCGCATCTCCCGCGGCGAAGCGGATCGAGCCGAGCGCGTCGTGCTGGTCGGCGGCAGCATGGGCCCCACCGGCGAGATTCTCGAGCCGCTCGGCCCCTTGAGCGCGGCCGAGGCCGGCGAAGCGTTCGCCGAGCAAGCCATGGCCCTGATGCGGGGCGGGGCGGACCTTCTCTGGATCGAGACCATGTCCTCCGTGGAGGAAACCGAAGCGGCCATCGCCGGCGCCCGTACCACGGGCCTGCCCATCGTGGCCACATTGAGTTTCGATACCAACGGGCGAACGATGATGGGCATCACGCCGGTCGAGCTTGCCGGATTGCACCGCAAGCATGAACTCGCCGCGTGCGGCAGCAATTGCGGCACGGGACCTTCTGAACTCGTCGCCAGTATCGTCAATCTTGCCACGGCCTCGGAGCCCGGCGCCATTCTCGTCGCCAAGGCGAATTGCGGCATCCCGCAATTCCGCGACGGCGAAATCCACTTCGACGGCACGCCCGAATTGATGGCGCAATACGCCTGCTTATCGTTGGATGCAGGCGCACGGATCATCGGCGGCTGCTGCGGCACGACGCCGGAGCACCTGCGCGTCATGCGCCGGGCGCTCGAGTCCCATGTGCGCGGGCCGAAGCCGGACCTGGCCGCCATCGAATCGCGGCTCGGCGCCATTTCGAGCGGCGCGACGGCGCAATTGCGCGGCGAGTTCAGCCGCGAAGCCGGCGCCGCCCCCGGTGCGACCGGCAGACGCACCACGAACCGCCGCGGCGCGCGCGCGGAAAATACCTGAGGCGTTCAGCCGCCCGGCCCCCCGGGCCGGGCGGTCCGGACTTCAAGGGTACTTGTTTTCCACGGTGCCGCGGACCAGGTGCGTGTCGTACACCAGCACCACAGACTTGATCCGGCCGCTGTCCAAATCGAAATTGAACACATCCGCGCATTCGAAGGAAACCTTGGAGCCATCCTTCAACCGCCAGTCGTAGAGATAGTAGGCGACTGCCCGCATGTGCCCTTCGGCGCTGACCAGCACGTCATACACCGTCAGTTCGCTGGCGCTCGATGCGTTGGCGACCTTCGCCATGTAGTCACGCACCGGCAGGCGGCCCAGAAACGGCGACTGGACCCAGCCATCGGCGGTGAACAGCGCTGCAGCCTTGTCGATGTCGCTGGCTTCCAGGGCCTTGAGATATTTACGCACAGCTTTCTGCATGGGCCACTCCTAATATTTCCATTGCCGGGTTGTGTCGTAAGCCCAAGAGTCTACTACTGTTTTTTAAGCCCGCCAGCGGGATTTCAGCGGCCCCTCGCGCCTGACCCTGCCCAGAATCCGGTATGTTACGCGCCGCGACGGCAACCGGCGGCGCGACCGAAATTGAAGGACGATCGATGAGTGCAATGAATTCGACACAGGGTGGGACACAGGATCTTTGGCTGGGCCTCGACACCGGCGGCACGTTTACCGATGCGGTGGTGCTCGCCGGCGGCAGCCGGATCATCGCGAGCGCCAAGGCGCTGACGACGCCCTGGGATCTCAGCATCGGCATCAGCGGAGCGATACGCGCGGTGCTCGATCTGCTGCCCGAGGACTCGAGCCGCAAGGACGTGAGCCTGGTGTCCGTGTCGACCACGCTCGCCACCAATGCCGTGGTCGAGAACCGCTTCAGTGCCGTGTGCACCATCCTGATCGGTTTCGATGATGCCATGGCCGAGCGTTCGGCCCTGCAGCGGCACGGCGGCGGCGGCCTGGTGGTTCGCATCCAAGGCGGCCACAGCGCGACCGGCGAAGCCTCCGCGCCTCTCGACGAGGACGCCGTGGCGCGCGCGGTGAGCGAACACGAGGCGCGCGTCGAAGCCTTCGCCGTCGCCGCCAATTTCTCCGTGCGCAATCCGGCGCATGAACTGCGCGCGCGGCAAATCATCCGTTCGTTGTCGCAGAAACCCGTGACCTGCGCGCACGAATTGAGTTCGAAACTCGACGCTCCGCGGCGCGCACTCACGGCGGCGCTGAATGCACGCCTGACGCCCCAGATCCGGCATCTGATCGAGGCGCTGTCGCGCGTGCTCAAGGTCGAATCGATCGACGCGCCGCTGATGATCGTCAAGGGCGACGGCTCGCTGATGAAGGCGGAAATTGCGCTGGAGTATCCGGTCGAGACCATTCTGTCGGGCCCTGCGGCCAGCGTCGTCGGGGCCGGTTTCCTGACCGGCCTGGCGGACTTCGTCGTCTCGGACATGGGCGGCACCACCACCGATGTCGCGGTGGTGTCCGGCGGACGCCCGGTCATCAACGGCGAGGGCGCCCTGGTCGGCGTCTGGCGGACCATGGTCGAGGCGGTCGACGTGCGCACCAGCGGTCTCGGCGGCGACAGCGAAGTGCTCTTCGACAGGCAGACCCGGCTGCGCGTAGGCCCGCGCAAAACCATGCCGCTGTCTCTGCTGGCGCAGCGCTTTCCGGCGACTCTGCCGCTGCTGCGGACGATCGCAGAGCTGCAACGGGTTCCGGAGTTTCCGGCGCACTTCGCCTTCCGCAATCCCGGCCGTGAGGCCCCCGCGCATCTGGCGGCGCTGGAGAAGCGGGTGTGGGATGCGCTCGACCTGGAGCCGCGCCAGGTGTCCATCGTCGCGCGCAATCGTTCGCGCCTCGAGGCGCTGCGCCGCCTCGCCGATGCGGGGCTCGCGACCATCGCAGCGTTCACGCCGAGCGACGCCATGCACGTGCTCGATCGGCAGCAGGGCTGGTGCCGCGAGGCCGCCGAGTGCGGCGCGCGCATCCTCGCCACCGAGGAGCGCAACGGGCTCGCCCTGCGCGCGGCGGTCTCGCCGCAGGCGCTCTGCGAGCGCACGTATGAACACGTCGTGTGCGAAACGGGGCGCGTGCTGCTCGCGGCGGCACTGGCCCATGACCCCGGTCTGGATGCGCAGGGACGCGGCTGGGGTGAACTCGGCGATCGGCTCATCGAGGACACAGTGGCCGGCCGGCGCTTCTCGACGCTGCTGCAGACGACGCTGGGGCTCGCGCGGCCGCTGATCGCGATCGGCGCGCCGGTCGGCGCCTACTATCCCGAAGTGGCGCGCCGGCTGGGGGCGCAGCTGTCCATCCCCGAACACGCGGCGGTCTGCAACGCCGTGGGCGCGGTCGCCGGTATCGTTTCGCAGACCGTCGAGATCCTGGTGAACCAGCCGTCGTTCAAAGTATTCCGGGTCCACGACCCGGCGGGGAGCAAGGACTACGAGGATCCTGCGCCGGCACTCGAGCATGCGCGGCGCGTGTCGCGCGAGCTCGCGCTGGCGGCGGCGCTCCGCTCCGGCGCGACCAATCCGCATGTCGAAACCAGCGTGACGGAAAAGCTCGCGCAGGTGGGCGGGGGCGGCGATTATCTCGCGGAAGCCGTGGCGCGCTCGACCGCGACGGGGCGCCCGCTCGCGGGCCGCGTGCGTATCGGATAAAGGCATATCGCCGCGGCGGCGTATCGGATAAAGGCATGCGGGTACCGCACGACGCGCGGTCATTTTCCTTATAATATTTTTCCGCCCACCACCCTTAGAGCAGCCTCTGCATGAAACAGCCCGATGAGACGCTTGGCCGGCGCAGCCGCCGCAGGCCAGGCAGTGCCGACGTGAGCCACGCAGTCTTCGATCGCACGCGTCCCTACCGGCATTTACGCAATCCGTTTCAGCCGTTGAAAGTATTCTCCGATGATCAAGTCGCCGCCATTCATGACGCCGCGCTCGTCCTGCTCGAAACGCAGGGCATGAAGGTGCTGTCGCCGGATGCGCGGGTCCTGTTCCGCAATGCCGGCGCCGCTGTCGACGAAGCCACGCTGATGGTGCGGCTCGATCGCAAGCTGGTCACCGCGTCGCTC
>Ga0070696_100000445_pt1 | contig 25891 bp, 22 predicted proteins | sample KBSK1253metaG_FD_65474 | JGI IMG/M metagenome (GOLD analysis project Ga0070696, IMG submission 65474) | Corn, switchgrass and miscanthus rhizosphere microbial communities from Kellogg Biological Station, Michigan, USA - KBS K1-25-3 metaG | ecosystem: Host-associated > Plants > Roots >... | reverse complement strand
GGTTTGCCGGCTGCCCGTGCGCGCTCGATCATCGTCGCGATGTGCGCGAGCCCGCCCTTTCCGTAATCCGACAGCACGAGCGCGTCGGCCCGCGCGAGCAGCACGTCGAATTCGGCGAGGTGCGATGCGAGCAGCTCGTGCGGCGGCGCGGTTTCAAAATCGATGCGCAGCAATTGCTGCTGGCGAGCGATCACGCGCAGCTTCACCGTCGTCGTCAGAGACCCATCGCGCAGGAACGACGTCTCGATCCGGTCCGAGTCGAGCAAGCGCTGCAGCGTATCGGCCGGCTCATCGCGGCCCGTCGCCGAGATCAGCATCGCGCGCGCACCGAGCGCTGCGACATTGCGCGCGACGTTCGCAGCGCCTCCGGGCCGCTCTTCGCAGCGTGCGATCTTCACGACCGGAACGGGTGCCTCGGGCGAGATGCGCTCGACATCGCCGAACCAGTAGCGATCCAGCATGACGTCGCCGACGATCAGCACGCGCGCGGCGGCGACGCGTTCGCGCCACGTCGAAAAGCGGGCATTCACCGGCGGCTCCTCTCGCCGCTCATCGCCGGCCGATCGACACGTGTTCGAAGCCGGCGCTGCGCACGACGTCCGGCTCGTACAGATTGCGACCGTCGAAGATCAGCGGCTGCTTCATTCGCCGATGCAGCATCTCGAAGTCGGGGCTGCGAAACTCCTTCCATTCGGTGACGACGACGAGCGCATCGGCGCCGTCGCAGGCGTCGAGCGGATTGCCGGCGAACGTGAGGCGCGGCGTATCGCCGAGGAGCCGCTTGGCTTCGTCCATCGCGACCGGATCGTACGCGGAGATGGTCGCACCGAGTTGCGCGAGCGATTCGATGACGACGCGCGACGGCGCTTCGCGCATGTCGTCGGTGTTCGGCTTGAACGAAAGACCCCAGACCGCGAACCGGCGCCCGGACAGGTCGCCGCCAAAACGCGCGACGATCTTGTCGACCAGGATTTTCTTCTGTGCGTCGTTCGCGGCCTCGACGGCGCCGAGCACCTTGAGCGGCGTTCCCGCGCGCCGTGCGGCATGCTGCAGCGCCCTGACGTCCTTCGGAAAGCAGCTGCCACCGTAGCCGACGCCGGGATACAGGAAATGCCAGCCTATCCGCGGGTCGGAGCCGATGCCCTGGCGCACCGACTCCACGTCAGCACCGAGCTTCTCCGCGAGGTTCGCGAGCTCGTTCATGAACGAGATGCGGGTCGCGAGCATCGCGTTCGCCGCGTATTTCGTGAGCTCGGCCGAGCGCAGGTCCATCACCAGCAGGCGCTCGCGGTTGCGCTGGAACGGCGCGTAAATGTTGCGCAGTATCGCGATCGCGCGCTCGTTGTCGGCGCCGATCACGACGCGGTCGGGCTTCATGAAATCGTCGACGGCGGCGCCTTCCTTGAGGAATTCGGGATTCGACGCCACTGCGTACGGCAGGTCGACGCCGCGCGCGGCGAGCTCTCCGGCAATCTCCGCCCGCACGCGATCCGCCGTCCCCACCGGCACGGTGGATTTGTCGACGATCAGCGTCCATTGCGTCATGCGCCGGCCGATGTTGCGCGCCGCCTGGAGAACGTACTGCATGTCGGCGCTGCCATCTTCGTCCGGTGGCGTGCCGACGGCGATGAACTGCACCGTCGCATGGCCGACGGCGGCGTCGACATCCGTCGTGAATCGCAGCCGGCCCGCGGCGACGTTGCGGCGGATCATCGGCTCGAGTCCGGGCTCGTGAATGGGCACGCCGCCGCTCTCCAGAATGTCGATCTTGCGCGCATCCACGTCGAGGCAGAGCACGTCGTTGCCGACCTCCGCGAGGCAGGCGCCGGTCACCAGGCCGACGTACCCGGTGCCGATCATGGTGATCTTCATGAATAGCCCAGCGTGCGATTGATTGCCGCGAGCGCGGCCACCGGGTCGTCGGCGCCGGTGATGGGCCGGCCGACGACGAGGTAGTTGGCGCCGTTTTCCACCGCCTGTTCGGGTGTCACGATCCGGGCCTGGTCATTCGCGCTGATGCCGGCCGGGCGAATGCCGGGCGTCACCAGCGCGAAGGCGGGACCGAACGCCGAGCGCATCGACGGCGCCTCGACCGCCGAGCAGACGACGCCGTCGAGGCCGCAGTCGCGGGCGAGCGCCGCGAGCCGCAATGCGTGGCGGCCCGGATCCGTCTCGATCCCCGTTTCACGCAGCGCCGACTGGTCGAGGCTGGTCAGCACCGTCACGGCGACGAGCAGGGGCCGCGCAAGCCCGGTTTCGGCGGCGGTCCCGCCAACCGCATCGCGTGCCGCCTTCAACATGTTTCGTCCACCCGCGGCGTGCACGTTCAGCATCCAGACGCCGAGACGCGTCGCCGCGGCGCACGCCTGCGCAACGGTGTTCGGTATGTCGTGAAACTTGAGATCGAGAAATACATTGAAGCCGCGCGCGACCATCCAGCGGACCGGCTCCGGGCCAGCGACGACGAACATTTCCTTGCCGACCTTGAGGCCGCAATCGTGCGGGTCGAGGCGATCGGCAAGCGACAGCGCGCGCATCGGGTTCGCGAAGTCGAGCGCGACGATGACGCGGGGATTAGCGGCGGTTGCCATGAACGATCCTCATAGGCAAATGCGTTTTGCGCGATTGTATGGTCTCCCGCTCATGCGTAACCGTCGGGACTCTCAGTTCGCTTCGGCGCGTACGTTTCCCATTTCTGGCAGCCGGGACAGCGCCAATAGTATTGCCGCGCGCGAAAGCCGCAGTTGTCGCACTTGTAGAGGCCGAGTCGCTTGAGGTGCTGGCCGACCAGGCCCTTGACGAGCTCGAGATCATGCCGGCGATCCGGCGGGGACGACAGCAGTTGCGCTTCCAGCAGCCGGTCGAGTCCGATCAGCGTCGGGCTTCGCGCGAGCTCATCCTTGATCAGCGTCGCCGCGGCATCGGGCCCTTCATGCTCGAGTGTGAGCGTGAAGAGCGCGTTCAACAGATCCAGCGACGGATACTGCGCCTGGTAATTGCGCAGCAACCGCACGCCGGTGGGCAGGTCGCAGAGCCGCCGATACGCATCGGCAAAGCGATCCGCCGCGAGCGCCAGGAATGCGGGATTCTGCGACTCGATTCGCTGCCACGCCTCGACGGCTGCTTGCCAGTCGCCCGACTGCGCCGCGAGATCGCCGAGGATCAGGTTCGCGCGCGCACAACCGCGGTGCGTCGCGAGCGCCTTGTCGATCTCGGCGTCGACCAGCGCGGTATCCGACTTGAGCAGCGCCGCCTGCGCAAGCTCGCAGTGGTATTCGGCGATTTCCTTGTAGTACGGCTGCTTCGCCAACACCTCCATTCGCTGCATCGCGGCGATCGCCTTCGGCCAATCCTTCTCGGTCTCGTAGATCTCGATCAGGTGCGAGAGCGCCGAATGCTCGAACGTCGTGTTGTCGAGGCGGCGAAAGAGGTTCTCCGCGCGATCGAGCAGCCCCGCGCGATGGAAGTCCTGTGCGAGCTCGTACGTCGCCATCGTGCGCTTGTCGGCGGGCAGCGTCGGGCGGTCGAGCAGGTTCTGATGCATCCGGATCGCGCGATCGGTTTCCCCCTGACGACGAAAAAGCGAGCCGAGCGCGAAGTGCAGGTCGATCGTCTGCGGATCGACCTTCACGACTTCGATGAACGACTCGATCGCCTTGTCGGGTTGCTCGTTCAGCAGGAAATTGAGGCCGCGAAAGTACGAGAGCGGCAGCGCGCGCGACTCGAGCAGCAGGTGCTTGATGTCGATGCGCGCCGCGATCCACCCGAGCGCGAAGAAGAGCGCCGGGATCGGCAGCAGCCACCACAGCTCGAAATCCATGACGCGCCTAGAACCCCGTCGTCGGCGGCTCGAATCCCGGTCCCGACGCGGGGCCGGTCCCCGGCGCCGGCGCATGCGTCGTCGGCGCCACCACCGCGTTGCGCTGCTCGCGGCGCAACCGGTTCACCTGGCGTTTCAGCCGCACGATCTTGATCGCGCCGGCGAGCAGGCCGAGCGTTACGCCCGTCGCGAACGCGATGAGGATGACGAACACCAGCGGCGCCTGCCAGCTATAGAGATTGAAGACCTGCAGCGTGACCGTTTGCGCGTTCTGCAGTGCAACGAACAGCAGGACGACGAAGACGACGGCGATGACGATCCAGCGCAAAATACTCATCTCGCGCGCTCCATCGAAATCATAAAAGAAAAGGCGGTCCGCGCAGTGAGTGCGGCCGCCTGTTCGACAAGCATCGAGCTATTCCGGATTGAGGTTGAAGTCGACCCGCTCTCGCAATTCCTTGCCCGCCTTGAAGTGCGGCACGTACTTCTCGGGCACCTGCACCTTCTCGCCGGATTTCGGATTGCGCCCGGTACGCGGAGGGCGATAGTTCAGGCCAAAGCTGCCGAACCCGCGGATCTCGATGCGCTCGCCCTTCGCGAGGCTTTCGGCCATCGCGTCGAGGACCATCTTGACCGCCAGCTCGGCATCCTTGGCAACCAGTTGCGGGAACTGCGCCGCGAGGCGGTCGATCAGCTCCGATTTGGTCATGAAGTCTATCCCGCGATCAACCGTTGGTCTTGTTGTCGAGCTTCGCCTTCAGCAATGCGCCGAGGTTCGTCGTGCCCGTGCTCGTGCCGGCGTTTTCTGCGCTCATCCGCTGCATCGCCTCGGACTCGTCGGCATTGTCCTTCGCCTTGATCGACAGGTTGATGCTGCGGTTCTTGCGGTCGACGTTGATGATCATTGCGTTGACCGAATCGCCTTCCTTCAGGCGGGTGCGAATATCCTCGACGCGGTCGCGCGCGACTTCCGACGCGCGCAGGTAGCCTTCGATATCTCCGCCGAGCGCAATCACGGCGCCCTTCGCGTCGAGGCTCTTGACGCTTCCCGACACGATACTGCCCTTGTCGTGCACGGCGACGAAATTGCTGAACGGATCGCCTTCGAGCTGCTTGATGCCGAGCGAAATGCGCTCACGCTCGACGTCGATCGCGAGCACGACGGCTTCGACTTCCTGGCCTTTCTTGTAGTCGCGCACCGCGGTCTCGCCGGCGTTTGCCCACGAGAGATCCGACAGATGCACGAGGCCGTCGATGCCGCCCGGCAAGCCGACGAAAACGCCGAAGTCGGTGATCGACTTGATCTGGCCGGCGACCTTGTCGCCCTTCTTGTGATTGACGGCGAACTCGTCCCAGGGATTGGGCATGCACTGCTTCATCCCCAGCGAGATGCGCCGGCGATCCTCGTCGATCTCGAGAATCATCACCTCGACTTCGTCGCCGAGCTGCACGACCTTCGTCGGATGAATGTTCTTGTTCGTCCAGTCCATTTCGGAAACGTGCACGAGACCTTCGATGCCCGATTCGATCTCGACGAACGCGCCGTAGTCGGTGATGTTCGTGACCTTGCCGAAGAGGCGCGTGCCCGGCGGATAGCGACGCGACAGACCGACCCACGGGTCGTCTCCGAGCTGCTTCAGTCCCAGCGATACGCGGTTCTTCTCCTGGTCGAACTTCAGCACCTTCGCGGTGACTTCATCGCCGACGGACAGCACTTCCGACGGATGCTTGACGCGGCGCCAGGCGAGGTCGGTGATGTGCAGCAGGCCGTCGATGCCGCCAAGGTCGACGAACGCGCCGTAATCGGTGATGTTCTTGACGATGCCCTTGACCGTCGCGCCTTCGGACAGCGTCGAAAGCAGCTTCTCGCGCTCCTCGCCGAGGCTTTCCTCGAGCACTGCGCGGCGCGAGACGACGACGTTGTTGCGCTTGCGGTCGAGCTTGATGACCTTGAAATCGAGCTGCTTGTTCTCGTACGGCGACGTGTCCTTGACCGGACGGATGTCGACGAGCGATCCGGGCAGGAACGCGCGGATGCCGTTGATCATCACGGTGAGCCCGCCCTTGACCTTGCTCGTGACGAGCCCCTGGACGATCGAGCCCTGCTCCATCGACGCTTCGAGGTCGTGCCAGGCCTTGAGGCGCTTGGCCTTGTCGCGCGACAGGCGCGTTTCGCCGTAGCCGTTCTCGAGGCTTTCGATCGCGACGGTGACGAAATCACCGGGCTTGACTTCGATCACGCCCTTGTCGTCCTTGAACTCCTCGATCGGGATGAAGCTTTCCGACTTGAGCCCGGCGTTGACGACGACGATGTTGTAATCGACGCGGATCACTTCCGCGGTAATGAGTTCGCCCTGGCGCATTTCCTGGCGTGCGAGGGATTCCTCGAACAGCGCAGCGAAATTTTCGGTGCCGGGGGTCGATGTTGCGACTTGCGTGGCGGTAGCCATGAGGGGTTGGTTCCTTCTGATTGCCATCGCGGGACGAGAACCCGTTATCTCGCTCGGACGGGCAAGTGGATGAAATCCGAAGCGTGCGTGCCGGCTGGAAAGCGCGCACCCGCGGCATCTTTGCGTGAATCCTGTTCGTCGAACGCGAGGCGTCTTGCGACAGCGCCACGTTCACGGTCAAGCGTTCCCGCCGATTGCATCAGGCCGCAGCGTTCCGCTTGCGATACAGCGCGAGGACGGCAGCGGTGACTTCGGCAATCGACAGATCGGTCGTATCCAGGGTTATCGCATCCGCAGCCGCCACGAGCGGAGCGGCTGCTCGCGTCGAATCCCGGATGTCGCGCTCCCGAATATCGCGCAAAAGACCGTCAATGTTAACCGAGATTCCTTTTCCGATCAACTGGTTATGCCGCCGTTGCGCGCGCGCCGGCGCGCTGGCGGTCAAAAAGACCTTGAGCCGCGCATCCGGGAATACGATCGTGCCCATGTCGCGACCCTCGGCCACCAGGCCGGGCGGCGTACGAAACGCGCGCTGTCGGGCGAGCAGCGCGCTGCGGACGGCCGGATGGACGGCGATCCGCGATGCCGCGGATGAAACCGCCTCGGTCCGCAGCGCTTCCGCGACATCGCGGCCGTCGAGCATCGCGCGTCCGCCGACGAATGACACTTCGACGCCGGCGGTGAGGCCGACCAGCGCCGGTTCATCGTCCGCGGCGATGCCTTGCTCGATCGAGCGCAGCGCGACCAGACGATAGAGCGAGCCGCTATCGAGATAGTGAAAGCCGAGTGCGCGCGCGACGTTGTGCGCGATCGTGCCCTTGCCGGAGGCGGCCGGTCCGTCAATCGCGACAACGGGTGGCGGATATACGACCCCCACGCTTGCGGCTGTCGCCCTCATGCAGCGCGCCCAATGCTGGCCAAAGCGCCGAAATAACCGGGAAACGTCTTGCGCACGCAACCCGGGTCGTTGATCGTGACGCCTGCGCCGCCGAGTGCTGCGAGCGAGAAGCACATCGCCATCCGGTGATCGTCGTAGGTGTCGATCGTCGCATGGCGGAACGCCGCCAGCGGCGCAATCTCGAGCCAGTCGTTACCGGCGGCGAGCGTGGCGCCGAGCTTCGCCAGTTCGGCCGCCATCGCGGCGATGCGATCCGTTTCCTTGACACGCCAGCTTCCGATATTGACGAGCCGCGTTGGCGCCTGCGCGAAGAGGGCGACGATCGCGAGCGTCATCGCCGCGTCGGGAATCATCAGGCAATCGATCGTGCCGCCGGCAAGCGGGTTGCCGCGCCGTGCCTCGATCCAGTCGTCTCCGAAGCGGACGTCAGCTCCCTGGCGCGTGAGCACGTCGGCGAATGCGACGTCACCCTGGATCGAGTCGCGCCCGATGCCCGTCACGCGCACCGGGCCTTCGCCGATCACGCCGGCCGCGAGGAAGTAGGACGCCGCGGATGCGTCGCCTTCGATATGCACATGCCCCGGACTCCCGTAGCCGGCGACGGCGGGCACCTCGAACGTCGATGCGTCGCGCGCCTCGACCTCCACGCCGAACTGGCGCATCAGACGCAGCGTGATCTCGACATACGGACGCGAGACGAGCGGCGTTGCGAGCACGACGGTCGTCGGCGTTTCGCGGGCACCGTGCGCGATCGGCAGCGCCATCAGGAGTGCGGACAGAAACTGGCTCGACACGTCGCCGCGAATCGGAATGCGTCCGCCGGCGCGACCCCCCGACGCGCCGATCGCCAATGGTGGATAACCGTCGTTGCCGAGATAGCGTATATCGCAACCCTGGTGCCGCAATGCATCGACGACATCGCCGATCGGGCGCTCGTGCATCCGCGGCACTCCCGCGATCCGATAGTCGCCGCCGAGCATCGCAAGGGCCGCGGTGAGCGGCCGCACCGCGGTTCCGGCATTGCCGAGGAACAATGAGGCGGCACGCTGCGGAAAAGCACCCGCCGCGCCCTCCACCATGCACCGGTTGTCGGCGACGTTGATGCGCGCGCCGAGCACGCGCAGCGCATCGATCATCCGCGCCGTGTCGTCGGCTTCGAGCAATCCGGTGAGCTCGGTCGAGCCTTCGGCAAGCGCCGCCAGCAGCAGCGCGCGGTTGGAAATGCTTTTCGATCCGGGGAGCGCTACGACGCCCTCCGCGCGCGCGATCGGTGCGAGCTCGAGCCGGGTGTGCGGCCCGGCGCTCGCGGCTGTCGCCGCTACGCTGCCCTCCAGGGGGGCGCTCATCGCAGTTCGCAGCTTACGTCGCCGCGCCAACGCCGACACTGGCGGCAGTTTCGCCCCAGCGGCGGCGCGTTTCGGCGGCGCGGCCCAGCATGGCATCGAGCGCCGCCTTGTCGCCGTGCTCGATCGACAGCATCAGTGCATCGAGCGCGCCGCGATAGGCACCAAGCTCCACCAGCAGCGCGTCGCGGTTGGCGAGCGCGATGTCGCGCCACATTTCCGGAGAACTGCCGGCGATACGCGTGAAGTCGCGGAAGCCGCTGCCGGCGTTGCTCATGTATTCGGCGCTGTCCGGACGCGACGCGAGCTCCGCGACCAGCGCGAACGCCAGCAGATGCGGCAGATGCGAGACCGCCGCCAGTATCCGGTCGTGGCGCGCGGGATCGAGGCGCGCGACGCGCGCGCCGCACGTCGTCCAGAATTCCTCGACGCGCCGCAGCGCCGCAGCCGACGTCTCGGGCAGCGGCGTCAGGATCACCTGGCGGCCGACATAGAGCGACGCGTCGCCGGCAGCAGCACCCGAACGCTCGTTGCCTGCAATCGGATGTCCCGGCACGAATTGCGGCAGGCGGCCGCCGAGCGTCTCGCGCGCGGCGAGCACGACATCCTGCTTCGTACTGCCGGTATCGGCGATGACGGCGCCGCGGGCGAGCGCCGGCGCCAGTGCCGTCAATGTCTCGCGGTATTGCGCGACCGGTATCGCAATCAGCACGAAATCGGCGTCGGTCACCTCGCGCGCCCAGTCGTCGTCGAGCATTACGCCGCGATCGATCACGCCTCGCGCAACCGCGCGCCTGAGGTTCTCCTCCGAGCGGCCGACGCCGACAACCTGGCCAACGGCGCCCGCCGTGCGCATGGCGAGGGCACACGAGGCACCGATCAGTCCGACGCCGATGACGACGAGTTTTTCAATGCGCACGGGCGCTACCGATGGAAGCCGCTTGCGCCATTGCGAGGGCCGCAAGAAAGCGTTCGTTTTCCGCGCGCGTGCCGACCGTCACGCGCAGCCATGCGGGCAAGCCGTAATTGGCCACCGGGCGCACGATCACGCCCTGGCGCAGCAATGACTGATAAATCGCCGGTGCATCCGCGACTTCGACGAGAATGAAGTTGCCGTGCGAAGGCAGCCTGCGCACCGACAGCGGCTGCAAACCCGCTTCGAGCTGATGCATGCCGTCGCGATTCAAACGTCGGCTATCTTCGACGTATTTCACGTCATCGAGCGCCGCCAGCGCGGCGGCCTGCGCCAGCGAATTCACGTTGAACGGCTGCCGCACGCGATTCAGCAGATCGGCGACGGAGGCGTGCATGACGCCATATCCGACGCGAAGCGCGGCGAGGCCGTGCGCCTTGGAAAAAGTATGCGTCACGATGAGATTCGGATAACGCGAAATCCATGCCGTCGAATCGACTTGCAGGGACGGATCGAGGAATTCGTTGTACGCCTCGTCGAGAACGATGATCACGTCGCGCGGTACGCGCGCGATGAACGATTCGACAGCATCACCCGCGAGCCAGGTTCCCGTCGGGTTATTCGGATTCGCGATGAACACCAGCCGCGTGCGCGACGTGATCGCTGCATGCATTGCATCCAGATCGTGCCCATGATCTTTCGCCGGAACTTCGATCCCGAGCGCGCCGCGCGCCTGCGTCGCCAGCGGATACACGATGAACGCGTACTGCGAATAGACGGCATCGTCGCCGGGTCGCAGGAATGCCTGCGTGGCGAGCTCGAGCACGTCGTTGCTGCCGTTGCCGAGCACGATCTGTTCCTGCCGCACGCCAAGCCGCGACGACAGCGCTGCCTTCAGCGCAAATCCGTTGCCGTCCGGATAGCGCGTGACGTCGGCGGCCGCCACGGCGATCGCGGCCAGCACCTTCGGACTCGGACCGCGCGGATTTTCGTTCGACGCAAGCTTGACGATCGTCGCGGGATCGAGGTCCAGCTCGCGCGCGACCTCCTCGATCGGCTTGCCGCCGACGTAAGGCGCGATAGCGCGGACGTACTCAGGTGCGCGCAGGACGGCGGCAGGGCAGTTCGTGTCCTGGGGCGGCCCGGCGGCGCTCACGGGCTTCGCAGGCTTCTGCGTGGGCTTCATGTGAAATCGGCCGGATACGATCCGAGCAGCTTGAGGAATGGCGCTTTGCCCGACAGCTCGGCAAGCGCAGTCCTGACGTTGGGATCGTCGCGATGGCCGAGGACGTCGACGAAGAACAGGTATTCCCACAATCCGGTGCGCGCGGGCCGCGACTCGATGCGTGACATCGAAACGCCGTGGCGGGCGAACGGCTCGAGCAGCGCGTGCATCGCACCGGGGCGATTGGCCGCCGACATCACGAGCGACGTCTCGTCGCGTCCGGACGCCGGCACCGACTGTCGACCAAGCACCCAGAAGCGCGTCGTGTTGTTCGGCTCGTCCTCGATGTGCGCCGCCAGCACCGCGAGGCCATAGATCGAGGCTGCGATCTCGCCCGCGATCGCGGCCGCGCCCTCTTCCCGCGCGGCAAGACGCGCCGCTTCGGCATTGCTCGAGACCGGCACGCGCGCGGCGCCGGGCAGTTGTCGCGCGAGCCAATGCGCGCATTGCGCGAGCGACTGCGCATGCGAGTAGACCTTGACGACACGATCGAGCGCCGGCGCATTCGACAGCAGATTCTGCTGCACGCGCAGCTTGATCTCGGCGCAGATCGAAAGATCGGTCGTGACCATGAGGTCGAGCGTGCGCCCGACGGTGCCCTCGGTCGAGTTTTCCACCGGCACGACGACATAGTCCGCCCGGCCGGCCTCGCCGGCGCGAAAGATTTCGTCGATCGTCGCGCAGGAGATCGCGTCGACGAACGCTCCGAACTGGCGCGCGACTGCCGCGTGGCTGAACGTTCCCGCCGGTCCGAGATAGGCGATGCGCAGCTTCTGCTCGAGTGCCAGGCACGCGGACATCACCTGGCGGAAAACGCCGATGATCGCCGTGTCGGAAAGCGGCCCGCCGTTCTGCTCGGCGAGGCGCGCGAGCACCTGCGCCTCGCGATCGGGCCGATACGCGGGGCCGCCGCTGCCGGCCTTGAGCCCGCCGATCGCCTTCGCGTGCATCGCGCGCTCGTTGAGGCGCGCGAGAATTTCCCGGTCGAGCGCATCGATCGCATCCCGATGCACGCGCAAGCGCGCATCGAGCTCGTCGTCGCCGGCGTTGTCCGCGTTGGTCAGTCCCGCCGGGCCGTCCCAAGGGACTGACCCGGCCCCCTCGGGGGGCAGCGAGTGAAGCGAGCGTGGGGGCACTTTTCTAGCCATGCTCGCGCTCGAATTCACGCATCCAGTCGACGAGCGCCCGCACGCCTTCGATCGGCATCGCGTTGTAGATCGACGCGCGCATGCCGCCGACGGCGCGGTGGCCCTTGAGCTGCACGAGGCCGCGCGCGGCCGCGCCTTCGAGAAACGGCGTGTCGAGGCGCTCGTCCCGCAGAAAAAACGGCACGTTCATCCGCGAGCGGTCCGACCGGCGCACCGGATTGCGGTAAAAGCCGGTACGGTCGATCTCCGCGTACAGCGCATCGGCTTTCGCGACGTTCGCGCGCTCGATCGCCGCAAGCCCCCCTTGCACCTGCAGCCATTCGAACGTCAGGCCGGCAACGTAGATCGCAAAGGTCGTCGGCGTGTTGAACATCGAGCCGGCCTTCGCCTGCACCGCGTAGTCGAAGACGCTGGGACACTCGCGGCGCGCGCGCCCGAGCAGGTCCTCGCGGACGATGACGAGGGTCAGGCCCGCCGGGCCGATATTCTTCTGCGCGCCGGCGTAGATGACGCCGAACCTTGCGACCTCGAGTGGCCGCGAAAGCAGGTGCGACGACGCATCGGCGACGAGCGGCACGTCGCCGGTATCGGGAATCCGGAAGTATTCGACGCCGCCGATCGTCTCGTTCGTCGTCACGTGGACGTAGCTCGCATCGCGTGAGCATTGCCAGCCCGCTTGCGGAGGAACGTAGGTGTACAGCGCGTCGGCGCTCGACGCCGCGACGTTGACGCGTCCGTATTTGCGCGCCTCGGCGATCGACTTCTGCGCCCAGTGGCCGGTGTCGACATAATCGGCAACGCCGTCCGGCGCCAGCAGGTTGAGCGGCACGGCGGCATTCTGCGCGAGCGCTCCGCCCTGCAGAAACAGCACGCGATAGTTCGGCGGCATCGCGAGCAGCGCGCGCAGGTCGGCTTCCGCTTTGGCGATAACCGAGCCGAAGTCGGCGCCCCGGTGGCTCATTTCCATCACCGACATGCCGCGTCCATGCCAGTCGAGGAGCTCAGTCTGCGCGCGCTCCAAAACCGGCTCGGGCATCGCCGCCGGCCCGGCGCTGAAATTCCACACGCGGTGCGTCATGCAAGGACCCTCATCCAGCCTTCGTCACTCGACTTCCTCGTCGTCGCGCTCGACGACGCGCTCAAGGCCGGCGAGCTTTTCGCCGTCGTCCAGGTTGATCAGCGTGACGCCCTGCGTCGAGCGGCTCATTTCGCGGATCGACTTGACGCCCATCCGGATCAGCACGCCGCCGGTCGATATCAGCACGACCTCGTCGTCGGGATGCACGAGTGCCGCGCCGATGACCTGTCCGTTGCGGCTCGATTGCTGGATCGCGATCATGCCTTTCGTGCCGCGCCCATGGCGCGTGTATTCGACGATCGGCGTTCGCTTCCCGTAGCCGCGTTCGGTGGCCGTGAGCACCGATTGCGTCTCGTCTTCGGCAACGAGCATCGAAATCACTTTCTGGCCCTTGGCGAGCATCATGCCGCGCACGCCGTGCGAATTGCGGCCGGTCGGCCGCACATCGTTTTCGTCGAAGCGCACCGCCTTGCCGCCCGAGCTGAACAGCATCACGTCGTGCGTGCCGTCGGTCAACGCGACGCCGATCAGGCGATCGCCGTCGGCGAGATCCACGGCGATGATGCCCGACGGACGCGGCCGGGAGAAGTCGGCGAGCGACGTCTTCTTCACCGTGCCCATCGCCGTCGCCATGAACACGTAGCGGCCCTCCGAAAACTCCTTGACCGGGAGGATTGCCGTGACCTGCTCGTTGTCGATGAGCGGCACCAGATTGACGATGGGCTTGCCGCGCGCATTGCGCTGTCCCTGCGGAACGTTGTAGACCTTGAGCCAGTACACGCGTCCGCGGTTGCTGAAGCAGAGAATGTAATCGTGCGTGTTGGCGATGAACATCCGGTCGACGAAATCGTCGTCCTTGGTCGTCGTCGCCTGTTTGCCGCGTCCGCCGCGCCGCTGCGCGCGGTATTCGCCGACCGGCTGCGCCTTCATGTAGCCGCCGTGCGACAGCGTGACGACCATTTCCTGCGGCGCGATGAGGTCCTCGAGCGACAGGTCGACGCCCTGCGCGACGATCTCGCTCTTTCGCGCATCGCCGAACTGCTCGCGGATTCCCGACAGCTCGTCGTGGATGATCCGCGTGACGCGCGCGGGCTTCGCGAGAATGTCGAGGAGGTCGGTGATGAGGTCCATCACTTCGCGATAGTCGCCGGTGATCTTGTCCTGCTCGAGTCCCGTCAGGCGCTGCAGCCGCAGGTCGAGGATCGCCTGCGCCTGCACGTCGGACAGGCGATAGCCGCCGCTCGCGCCGTGCCAGCCAAAATGCGGCGCCAATCCCTCGGGCCGCGCGACGTCGGCCGCGGCCCGCTTCAGCATGTCCTCGACCAGCGCCGAGCGCCACGTGCGCGCCATCAAGCCGGCCTTCGCTTCGGCGGGCGTGGGCGACGCCTTGATCAGCGCAATGATCTCGTCGACGTTCGACAACGCGACGGCCAGACCTTCGAGCACGTGACCGCGCTCGCGCGCCTTGCGCAGGTCGAAGCGCGTGCGCCGCACGACCACTTCGCGCCGGTGCGTGATGAAATGCTCGAGAAACTGCTTGAGGTTCAGGAGTCGCGGCTGGCCATCGACCAGCGCGACCATGTTCATCCCGAAGCTGTCCTGAAGCTGCGTCAGCTTGTACAGGTTGTTCTGGATGATCTCCGGCACTTCGCCGCGTTTGAGCTCGATGACGACGCGCATGCCCGACTTGTCGGATTCGTCGCGCAGGTCGGAAATGCCCTCGAGCTTCTTTTCGCGTACGAGCTCGCCGATGCGCACGAGCAGGTTCGCCTTGTTTACCTGGTAGGGAATCTCGTCGACGATGATCGCCTGGCGATTGCCCTTGTCGAGGTCCTCGAAATGCGTGCGGGCGCGCATTACCACGCGACCGCGGCCGGTCCGATAGCCTTCGCGAACGCCTTCCAGCCCGTAAATGATTCCCGACGTCGGAAAGTCGGGCGCCGGGATGATTTCCATCAGCTCATCGATGGTGAGCCCGGGACTGGCGAGGAGCGCCAGGCAGGCGTTGATGGTTTCGGTCAGGTTGTGCGGCGGGATGTTCGTCGCCATGCCGACCGCGATGCCCGACGAGCCGTTGACGAGCAGGTTCGGCAGCCGCGACGGCAGCACTGCGGGTTCCTGCTCCTTGCCGTCGTAATTGGGCACGAAATCGACGGTTTCCTTGTCGATGTCCGCGAGTAGCTCGTTGGCGATCCGCTCGAGGCGGCACTCGGTGTAGCGCATGGCCGCCGGGTTGTCGCCGTCGACGGAGCCGAAGTTGCCCTGCCCGTCGATCAGCGGATAGCGCAGCGAAAAATCCTGCGCCATCCGTACCAGTGCGTCGTAGATCGCCATGTCGCCGTGCGGGTGGTATTTCCCCATGACATCGCCGACCACCCGCGCGCATTTCACGTACGGGCGGTTGTAGACGATGTTCGACTCGTGCATCGCGAACAGCACGCGCCGGTGCACCGGCTTCAGGCCATCGCGCGCGTCCGGCAACGCGCGGCCGACGATCACGCTCATCGCGTAATCGAGGTAGGAATGCCGCATTTCGGATTCGAGGCTTACCGGCAGGGTTTCTTTGGCGAACTGCTCCATGGGCGGGGAGGGATCCTTGCGATCGACGTGGAATCAATTGAAAAAATGACAAAAAGCGCGCACTTTGGAACACTTTGCTGACTTGCCGGCCTCCGTGCAGGCGCCGCTCGCATCCGGAGGCGATCGTGGCGCGCGTGGCAGAGGTCTTTGAAAACATGCGATTTTACCATGACGTTGTATCGCCGCTACAGTTCGTGCCCCCGCCCAAAGCGTCGCGGGCATTTTCGTTGCTGACCGAAAAATGTGCTGCTATAGTGGGTCGGAGCACAAAGGATTCGGCGCGTCAGGGAGTTAGTGCCGGTCGCGCAAAGTAGCTTCGTTTCAACAAAACCTGTTCAAAACCAAAGTCAAAGGGGTAGAACAAATGACTCGACGTCTGGTGTCCGGTGTTGCCGTCGGTATGCTTGCAGCCGCGATGTCCGGCGGCGTCGCGGCGCAAATGAGCGGCGATCGCGGCTACGTACCCGGGCCGGCGCACTGCGACCGGAACAACTGCGCCTACGTGCTCATGGCCTACGAGTATCCGGACAACAACATCGTCCGCAGCGGCATTTACGGTGATTCCACGGGTCGTGAAGGCAACCTGTGCTGGCGCACGGGTTACTGGACGCCGCAGATGGCGATCGCCCAATGCGAGCCGGAGCTCTTTGCAAAGGCCCCGCCGGTCGCAGCTCCCGCACCGCCGCCCCCGCCCGCTCCGGCGCCTGCACCCGCTCCGGCGCCCGCACCTCAGGTTCAAAGGATCACGCTTGCCTCGAAGGCGCTGTTCGATTTCGACAAGGCGGTTCTGAAGCCCGAGGGCAAGGCTGCGATCGACAGCGAGATCATCTCCAGGCTGTCGGGCGTGCAAAGGCTCGAGCTCGTGCTCGTCACCGGCCATACCGATCGCATCGGCACGCAGCGCTACAACCAGCGGCTGTCCGAGCGCCGCGCGGATGCTGTTCGCGATTACCTCGTGAGCAAGGGCGTTCCACGTGACAAGATCGAAACCCTGGGCATGGGCAAGACGCAGCCGGTACCGGGCGTGGTCTGCAACCAGAAGGCACTGAAGGCGCTGATTGCCTGCCTCGCACCCAACCGTCGCGTGGAAGTCGAAGTCAAGGGCGAAGGCGTAATGCACTGACGCAAGCGATTTTCGCGCGATCGTCGCAAAAGGCCCCGGCACATCGCGGGGCCTTTTGTTTGGGTACACTGCGCCGATGCCGTCAACCGAACCGCGCGCAGCGGACCTCCGCATCGATGCGCGCTGGATCATTCCGGTCGAGCCGGCCGGCACATTGCGCGATCACGCGCTCATCATCGACGACGGCCGCATTGCCGCCGTCGTTCCGGCGGCGGACGCCGACCGCGATTACGCGCCGCTGGCGCACGTCTTTCTGCCGCAACACTTGCTGATTCCCGGCCTCGTCAATGCGCACACGCACGCCGGGATGACACTGCTGCGCGGCATTGCCGACGACGCGCCGCTCAAGGCATGGCTCGAGGACCATATCTGGCCGCGCGAAACGCGCTTCGTCGCGCCCGACTTCGTCCATGACGCGACGCTGCTTGCGGCGGCCGAGATGCTGCGCGGCGGCATCACCTGCTGCAACGACATGTATTTCCACCCCGATGCCGCGGCGCAAGCCTACGAGCACGCCGGCATGCGCGCGATGCTCGGGATGCCGATACTCGACTTTCCGACGCGTTATGCGGCGGATACCGACGCGTATCTGCAACGCGGGCTCGCCGCGCGCGATGCGTTCAAGCACGCGCCGCGCCTGTCGTTTTCGCTCGCGCCGCACGCGCCCTACACCGTCGGCGATGCCACCTGGCGCACGGTCGTCATGTACGCACGGCAACTGGATCTCATCGTCCAGACGCATGTCGACGAAACGGCGCGCGAGGTGACCGACGCGCTCGCAGCATCCCATGAGCGGCCGTTGGCGAGGCTCGACCGCCTGGGCGCAACCGGCCCCGCATTCGTCGCCATCCACGCCGCGCATCTCGATGCGCGCGACATCGATTTGCTGGCGGCGCAGGGCTGCCATGTAGTCCATTGTCCGGGGTCCAACATGAAGCTCGCGAGCGGCATTGCGCCAGTCGCGGCGCTGCTTTCGCGCGGCATCAACGTCGCGCTCGGGACGGACGGCGCGGCGTCGAACAACCGCCTCGACATTTTTTCCGAGATGCGACTCGCAAGCCTGCTCGCCAAGGTGGCCACCGCCGACGCGGCAGCGCTGCCCGCGCAGACCGTGTTGCGGATGGCGACGCAAAACGGCGCCGCTGCGTTGGGGCTCGACGCGCGCATCGGCTCGCTGACAGCGGGCAAGGAGGCGGATGTCACGGCCGTGCGGCTGGACGACGTCGAAACGCTGCCGTTGTACGATCCGGTTTCGCAACTCGTGAACGCCGCCGGGCGCGAGCACGTGACCGATGTGTGGGTGGCCGGGGAACGCGTTGTCGAGGATCGCCGTCTCACGCGGATCGACGTTCCCGCCCTGCTCGCCCGCACCCGCATCTGGCAGGACCGACTCGCGTTGACAGGAAGTGACGCCCGATGATCGAGCCGACCGCAGCCGCGCCGCTTGCCCGCATGGTCGCCAGCGGCAATGCCGATGCCGCCGAACTCGCGAAATTTTCGGCGCTCGCGCATCGCTGGTGGGACCCGCAAAGCGAGTTCAAGCCGCTGCACGACATCAATCCGTTGCGCGTGCGCTGGGTCGATGCGCTCGCGGGCGGCTTGCAGGGGAAGCGCGTCGTCGATGTAGGCTGCGGGGGCGGCATCTTCGCCGAAGCGCTCGCGCATCTCGGCGCGCAGGTGACGGCGATCGACCTTTCAGAGAAGGGAATCGGCGTCGCGCGCCTGCATCAGTACGAATCCGGAACGAACGTCGATTACCGGCTGGTGGCCGCAGAGACGCTGGCGCTCGAGATGCCGTCCGCGTTCGATGTCGTCACGTGCCTCGAGCTGCTCGAGCACGTGCCCGAGCCCGCATCGACCATCGCGGCGTGCGGCGCGCTTGCGAAATCGGGCGGCCTCGTCGTCTTCTCGACGCTCAACCGCAATCCGAAATCGTATGTGCAGGCGATTCTCGGCGCCGAATACGTGCTGCGATTGTTGCCGCGCGGTACGCACGACTGGACGCGATTTCTGCGGCCGTCCGAGCTCGCGTGCTTTGGCCGGCGCGCGCAACTCGCACTCGTCACGATGACGGGCATGGGCTACAACCCGCTGACCCGCACGTATCGCCTCACCAGTGATACATCGGTCAACTATCTTGCGGCGTACCGTCGGTTGGCGCGCGATGGCGGGTAACGCGGGGGCGCGACCGCTCGCCCGGCCGCTGGCGATATCGGCCGTCCTGTTCGATCTCGATGGCACGCTCGCCGATTCCGCCGGGGACCTCGCCGGGGCGGTCAATCGCATGCGCGCCGAGCGCGGCCTCGACGCCGTGCCGGTCGCAGCACTTCGTCCACACGCGTCCGCGGGCGCACGCGGGCTGCTCGGGGCGGGGATGGGCATCACGCCGGACGATGCGGATTATCCGGCGCTGCGCGACCAGTTTCTCGCGTACTACGCGGCGGGACTCGATCGGACGACGCAGCTATTCGACGGCATCGCCGCATTGCTCGATGCGCTGGATGAACGCGCGCTGCCGTGGGGCATCGTGACGAACAAGGCGGCGCGATTCACGCAGCCGGTCGTCGAGGCACTTGGCCTTTATCGACGCGCCGGCGCCATCGTTTCCGGTGACACCACCGCGCATCCGAAGCCGCATCCCGCGCCGCTGCTGCATGCCGCGACGCTGCTCGGTGTCGACGCGGCGCACTGCGCGTATGTCGGCGACGACCTGCGCGACGTCACCGCGGGCAATGCGGCCGGCATGGCGACGATCGTGGCCGAGTACGGCTATCTTGGCGAGCGCGGCTGCTCCGACGACTGGCCGGCGACGGGCTGGATCGATACGCCGATGGATTTGCTGGACTGGCTGCCCGCACGGCGAAGTCGCTGAGGCATCGCACGCGCGCACGCCAGTCTCGAAGCGCACGGCGGTGTCGATCCCGAGGCGTTCGACAGGCTCGGCGCGCGACTTCGCTCAAGCCCTTGCATGTCCGGACACTTCGATGCCCGCTTCCGGGGGCAGGCGAAAGTGCAGCAGCGGCGCCACGACCGAGATGAGCCCGATGCCGAGGAATGCCGGCCAGAAATCGGCGGTAACGATCGTCGCATGATTCTGCACGACGCTCGATAGCTGAAGAAAATACGCGCCCGCGGCAATCCCGACGCTCTGCGAAAGCCGCTGCGCCATGCTGGAGACGCTCGCCGCCTGGCTCATGTTCTGCGGCGCGATGTCGGCGAACGAAATTGCGTTCAACGCGGTGAACTGCAGTGATCGCAGGCACCCCGACACGAGCAGCACGGCGGCGATGACGACGTGCGGCGTTGTCGCCGTAAAGAGGCCGAACGCGACGACGATCGCGGATGCGGCGACGCCGTTGACCGACAGCACCGTACGAAATCCGAAGCGGCGCAGGATGAAGACCGTTACCGTCTTCATGAACATCGCGCCGACCGCCGTCGCGCAGGTCAGGATGCCGGATTGCAGCGGATTGAGCCCGAAACCGATCTGAAACAGCAGCGGCAACAGGAACGGAGTGGCACCGAGGCCGGCGCGAAAGACGCCTCCCACCAATACGCCGTTGCGAAAAGTCGGCAGTTTCAGCAGGCGCAGGTCGACGACCGGATGCTGCGTGCGACGCGCGTGCCATCCATAGGCCATCAACGTCATCGTGCCGATGACGATGCAGGCGGCAGCAGCCGTCACCGGGAGCAGGTGGCCACCCAGCGCCGAGAATCCCAGCATCAGCACGGACAACCCGACGCTCGAAAGCGCGAAGCCGCGCAGGTCGAATGCCGGCATGTCCGGTTCGCGAACGTTCGGGATGTGGCGAAGTACCAGGAACAGGCCGAGGATGCTGATCGGCACGTTGATAAGGAAAATCCAGCGCCAGTGGAAGTAGAGCGTGATGGCGCCGCCAAGGGCCGGGCCGGTCACCGGTCCGAGCAGCGCCGGAACAGTCAGGTAATTCAGCGCCGCGACGTAGTTGCGCTTCGGCACCGCTCGCATCAGCACCAGACGTCCGACCGGCACCATCATCGCGCCGCCGATCCCCTGCAGGAAACGCGAGATCACGAACGCCGTCAGCGTGCCCGACGCCGCGCACAAAAGCGATCCGCCCATGAATACGACGATCGCTGCGGCAAAGACGCTGCGCGAGCCAAAGCGGTCCGCGACCCAGCCGCTGATCGGTATGAACACCGCGAGGCTCACGAGGTACGACGTCAGCGCCAGCTTCAGCGCGAGCGGACTCTCGCCGATGTCGGTCGCAATCGCCGGGAGCGAGGTCGTGATCACCGTCGAGTCCATGTTTTCCATGAACAACGCGCATGCCACGATGAGGGGAATGAGGACGGTGCGCTGCAGGATTTATCCGGCGCACGCGACGTTCGCGAGCCACAGCTCCTGCTTCGCGCCGTTGCGCGAGCCGACGAGCCGTACGCCCTGGTTGGCGATCAGCGGATGGATCACTGCGGACGTCACGTCGTCCGGCACGCGGAGCGCGATGCCGTTTGCCTGCGCAATCCGGTCGCCGGATTTGAGGCCGAGCATCGCGCCGAATCCGCCGTTGTCGCGCACGACGAGTCCGTCCGGGCCGGACGCCACCAGCGCGCGCCAGGGCGCCGCATCGCCCGCGAGTCCGCCGAGCAACTCTGCATTGAGGCGCACGACCGTGCCGCGAAAGCCCGCGGGCGGCGCACAGGTCGCGGTGGCCGTCGGACGCGCTCGGATGTCCGCGTCGGACGGCATGGACGTCTTCGATGACGGGCTGGTACTCGTCGCGCTCGGCCGCAGGACGAACCGGCGCTCGCCCGCGCCGTCGCGGATGGTGATCGCGTCCGGTTGCACCGATACGAGCGTCACCCCCGTGGCAATCGTCTCGCCTTGTGCGACGAGCTTCGGACCGCTCGGCAGGCGAAAGAGCGCATAGCCCTTCTGCTGCGGCTCGGCGATGATGCCGAGCAGTCGCGCGTCTCCGGCAAGTACGGCGTCCGCCGGCGCGCCCATCCCCGCAGCGGCCTCGCCGCCATGGAACACATTGGCTGCGATGATCGTCGCGGCCGGATCGGCGGGCGCCGGCGCCGGGATGTGCACGACGGCGGGTCCGAACAACTGCCAGCCCCAGTACGCGATCACGAGCGCCAGCGCGCAAGCGGCGGCGAACGTCGCCAAAGCGGAAACGAATCTCATCTCAGGTCGCGTCGGGTGCCGCCGCTATAATCGCGCTCGCTTCCCGCCCACGATTGCTTCCTGCATGAATCCCCTGCTGCGCCAATTGCAGCCTTATCCTTTCGAGCGGCTCCGCGCGATGACGGCGGACGTCACCCCGAATGCCGCGAAGACCCCGATCAACGTGTCGATCGGCGAGCCCAGACATCGAACGCCGCAATTGATTCTCGATGCGCTTGCGCGCGGGGCCGCGACAGGGCTCGCGAATTATCCCACGACGCCGGGCCATCCCGCGCTGCGCGAGGCGATCGCGGCGTGGCTTTGTCGCCGGCATCGGGTCGCGGCGCTCGACCCTGCAACCGAAGTATTGCCGGTGCTCGGGAGCCGCGAAGCACTCTTCGCGTTTGGCCAGACGGTGATCGACGGCAGCCGCGCCGGCGCGACGGTGGTTGTCCCGAATCCCTTCTATCAGATCTACGAAGGTGCTGCGCTTCTTGCGGGCGCGCAGACGTATTGCGTGAACGCGGACGCCGCCGCGGGCTTTGCGCATCGATGGGACACGGTGCCTGCCGATGTGTGGAACCGCGCGCAACTGCTGTACGTCTGCTCGCCGGACAATCCGACCGGCCGCGTGATGCCGCTCGACGAATGGCGAGAACTGTTCTCGCTGTCGGACCGGTACGGATTCGTCATCGCGTCGGACGAATGCTATTCCGAAATCCATTTCGACGAGGCGAGGCCGCCGCTTGGCGCGCTTGGCGCGGCGCAGGCGCTCGGCCGCGACGGCTTTGCGCGGCTCGTCGTGTTCGGCAGCCTGTCGAAGCGCTCGAACGCGCCCGGTCTTCGCTCCGGTTACGCGGCCGGCGATCGCACGCTGATCAAGGCGTTCCTGCAATACCGCACCTACCACGGGTCCGCAATGTCCGGCGCCGTCGCCGAAGCGAGCATCGCGGCCTGGAGCGACGAGACGCATGTCGTGCAGAACCGCGCCGAATATGCGGCGAAGTTTGCTGCAGTCACACCGCGGCTCGCGGAGGTGATGTCCTGCGCGATGCCCGAAGCGGCGTTCTACCTCTGGGCGCGCACGCCGGGCGACGACGCGCGGTTTGCGCGTCGCCTGCTGGCCGAGGAGAACGTCGCGGTCTTGCCGGGCAGCTATCTCGCGCGCGCCGCGCACGGCGCGAACCCGGGTGCGGGACGCGTTCGGATCGCGCTCGTGCCCGAGCTTTCGCAATGCGCCGAAGCCATTGAGCGGATCATCGCGTGCGCGCGACGGGAAACGGGGTCAGAGCTGTAGTTATTGCGGGGGAGAACGTCATGCCATGGCGTAAAGGACACGCCGCAATACAGCTCTGACCCCATTTCAGATGCTTCATCCGACGTAGGCGCGCTCCGTCGCCGGCGATCCAGCGTGCACCGAAGCGCCACTACAATGTCGGGCATGGCGACCGTCACCGCCGCACCGCGCATGCACCCGCTGCTCGCCGGCTTTCATTTCAACTGGGCAACACTGCTGCTGATCGTCGCGATCGATACAGGCGTGGCGCTCGTGCTCTGGATCGACGAGCACAACACACGGTCGTTCTGGCAGCCGTTCCTCACGGTGCAGCTCAACGGGCTTGCCATTGCTTATTGCGTGAACGTCGCCGCGCCCTGGGACCACGACACACCGCTGCGGCGGCTTGCGATCGCCACGCTTGCCGGCTCGCTGATCGGCCTCGTGCTGGTGATCGTCGTCAAGGGCTACTCGCTCCAGTATGTGCGGACGATGCCTTCCGGGTTCCTGTTCAATGTGCTCGCGTCCTTCGTGACCGGCCTTTCCATCGGCCTGATGTTCTTCGTCAAGCGGCGCGAGGCGCGCGCTACCGCAGCGCTGCACCGGGCCGAGGCGGAACGCCACCTGCTGTCGAAGCAGGCGATCGAAGCCGAGCTGAAGCTCATGCAGGCGCAGGTCGAGCCGCACTTCCTGTTCAACACGCTCGCCTCCGTCCAGTACCTGACCGAGACCGATCCTGCGCAGGCCAACGTGCTGCTCGGTCACCTGATCGGCTATCTGCGCGCCGCGTTGCCGCAGCTTCGCGCGCGTTCGTCCACGCTGGGGCGCGAAATCTCGCTGGCCGAGGCCTATCTCAACATCCTGAAGATGCGGATCGGGCCGCGGCTCGCCTTCGCGATCGATCTGCCGGACGCGCTGCGCGACCATCCGTTTCCGCCCAATCTGCTCATCTCGCTCGTCGAAAACGCGATCAAGCACGGCATCGAGCCGTCGGCCGAGGGCGGTGCGATCGAGCTCGCCGCGAGTCGAACCGGCGATTCCCTGGTCGTGAGCGTTCGCGACACCGGACGCGGCCCGGCGGTCGGACGCGCGACCGACGGCCAGGGCGTGGGGCTCACGAACGTCCGCGAGCGGCTGGCGGCGCTCTATGGCTCGCGCGGCCGCTTTACGCTGGAGCCGGTGTCCCCGCGCGGGATGCGCGCGACGCTGTCGCTGCCATTCGAGGCCGCCGTCGCGGCCTGACGGCCGTCGGAATGGCCATATGCCTACCGCCCTGATCGCCGAAGACGAGCCGATGCTGCGGGCGCAGCTCAAGGCACGGCTCTCCGAAGCATGGCCCGAGCTTGGCGACATCGTCGAAGCAGAAAACGGCGACCTGGCGCTCGCGCTGATCGACGAACGCCGGCCGGACGTCGCGTTTCTCGACATCCGGATGCCGCGGCAATCGGGTCTCGACGTGGCGCGCGCCATCGCCGGACGCTGTCACGTCGTGTTCGTGACCGCGTACGATGAATATGCGATCGCTGCGTTCGACGAAGGCGCAATCGACTACGTGCTGAAGCCGGTCACGGCCGATCGCATCGGCAAGGTCGTCGCCCGTATCAAGGCCCGCCTCGCCACGCCGCCGCTCGACCTTGCCGCACTGCTCGCGAAGCTGGCCGCGCGCGAAGAATCGGCCGCGCCGCTCAGGTGGATCCGTGCGTCGCTCGGCAATGTCATGCAGATGATCGCCGTGGTCGATGTCGTCTACTTTCAGGCCGAGGACAAATACACCAAGGTCGTGACGCGAGACTCGGCCGCGCTGATCAGGAAGCCCATCAAGGATCTCTACGACGAGCTCGACCAGGAAGCTTTCTGGCAGATTCATCGTGCAACGATCGTCAACCTGCAGGCGATCGCGCGCGTCGAGCGCGATTTTCGCGACCAGCCGGTGATCACGCTCAAGTCGCGTCCGGAAAAGCTGACCGTTTCGCGCACGTTTGCGCATCGCTTCAAGGCGATGTAGCTCCCGCGGCGCACAATTTGTGCCCCGCCATGAACATCGGCCGGGTCCGGCGTGTCTGACGGCCATGAGCGCATGGCGGGTCGTGAACGGCCTTTTGGCGCTGGTTGTGCTAGGGTGCGCACAAGCGCCGCCGGCGGCCGATACCGCGACCGCCGCGACGTTCGATCCGGCGCGGGTTGCTAAGGGCGCCGAGCTGGCGGCGATCGGCAATTGCCGTGTCTGTCACACCGCGGAGGGCGGACAGTCGTTCGCCGGCGGCCGGGCGCTGCCGACCCCGTTCGGCACGATTTACGCGACGAACATCACACCGGATGTCAAGACGGGAATCGGCCGCTGGACCGAAGCGGAGTTTCGCCGGGCACTGCATGAAGGCGTCGACCGCGGCGGCCATCAGCTCTACCCGGCGTTTCCCTACGATCACTTCACGCTCGTCAGCGACGACGATGTCGGCGCGCTCTACGCGTTCATCATGACGCGGGAGCCGGTGGCGGCGCGCACGCCGGCGAACCGGCTGATCTTTCCCGCCAGCATCCGTCCGCTGCTTGGCATATGGAAATGGCTCTACTTCGATCCCGGACGCTTCGTCGCCGATGAACGGCAGAGCGCCGAGTGGAATCGCGGCGCGTACCTCGTCGAGGGCCTCGCGCACTGCGGCGCGTGTCACACGCCGCGCAATTTTGCCGGCGCCGAGAAACGACGTGAACGGCTCGAAGGCGGCGATGCCGAGAACTGGCGCGCGCCTGCGCTGCTCGCCGCGTCGCCCGCCCCCGTGCCATGGACCGCTGATGCGCTCTTCGGCTATCTGCGCAACGGGTTCGACGCCCGGCACGGCCTGGCGGCCGGTCCGATGGTGTCGGTTGTCGACAGCTTCGCGAGCGTTCCC
>Ga0070696_100000443_pt1 | contig 25914 bp, 28 predicted proteins | sample KBSK1253metaG_FD_65474 | JGI IMG/M metagenome (GOLD analysis project Ga0070696, IMG submission 65474) | Corn, switchgrass and miscanthus rhizosphere microbial communities from Kellogg Biological Station, Michigan, USA - KBS K1-25-3 metaG | ecosystem: Host-associated > Plants > Roots >... | reverse complement strand
TCACAAGATCATCGGCATCCAGTTCCTGTTCGTCAGCTTGTTCTTCCTGCTGGTCGGAGGACTGCTGGCGATGCAGATCCGTTGGCAGCTCGGGTTCCCCGGCAAGCCGATGCCGCTCGGCGGGCTGTTGCCGGAGACGATGGCGGTCAACAAGATCATCCTGCCCGAGTACTACGTGCAGCTCGTGTCGATGCACGGCACGTTCATGGTGTTCTTCGCCATCATGCCGCTGCTCGTGGGCGTGTACGCCAACTTCCTGATTCCGCTGAAAATCGGCGCGCACGACATGGCGTTCCCGCGCATCAACATGTACTCGTTCTGGGCAGCGCTGGTCGCCGGCCTGATCATGACCGCGAGCTTCTTCGTGCCGAACGGGCCGATCCGCTCGGGCTGGACGAACTACGCGCCGCTGGCGGCGCGCCCCGACTTCTCCGGTGTCACGACCGGCCAGTTGCTCTGGTGCATCTCGATCGTGGTGCTCGGCTTGTCGTCGGTGATGGGATCGCTGAATTACATCACCACGGTGATCAACCACCGCGCGCCGGGCATGACGTGGTTCCGGCTGCCGCTCTCGGTCTGGGCGCTGTTCATCACAGCGATCCTCGGCGTGCTCGCGCTGCCGGTGCTCCAGGGCGCGGCGATCATGCTGCTGTTCGACAACATCCTCGGCACGCACTTCTTCGACCCCGTGGCAGGCGGCCAGGCCCTCTTGTGGCAGCACCTGTTCTGGTTCTTCGGGCACCCCGAGGTCTACATCTTGATCCTGCCGGCGATGGGCATGGTCTCCGACATCCTCGCCAACGGCAGCCGCAAGCCGATCTTCGGCTACCACTCGATGGTGTTCGCGATCATCGGCATCGCGTTCCTGGGCTGGATCGTGTGGGGCCATCACATGTTCATGAGCGGCATGAACCCGACCCTCGGGTCGACGTTCATGGTCTCGACGCTGCTCATCGCCGTGCCTTCGGCGATCAAGGTGTTCAACTGGCTGGGCACGATGTGGCGCGGCAACCTGCAGTTCCACGTCCCGATGCTGAACGCCATCGGCTTCGTCTCGATGTTCACGATCGGCGGCCTGTCGGGCATCTTCATGGCCGCGACGCCGGTCGACATCCCGCTGCACGATACGCAGTTCATCGTGGCGCACATCCACTACGTGCTGTTCGGGGGATCGCTGTTCGCGTTGTTCGCGGCGATCACCTACTGGTATCCGAAGATGTTCGGCCGGGTGATGAGCGAGCCGATCGGCAAGGTCCACTTCTGGCTGACGATCATTTTCTACAACATGACGTTCTTCCCGATGCATATCATCGGGATGGAAGGTCAGATGCGGCGCATTTATGATCCGACGATCTACGACTTCCTGAAGCCGCAGCAGCCGCTGAACGTATTCATCTCGTACTCCGCATTCGCGCTGTTCGCGGTGCAGTTCCTGTTCATGTTCAACTTCCTGTGGAGCCTGAAATTCGGGAAAAAGGCCCCGCAGAATCCGTGGAACGACAACGGGCTCGAGTGGTCGCTGCCCAACCCGGCGCCGCACGGCAACTGGGCGCCGAAAACGCCCAACGTGTACCGCGGCCCGTACGAGTTCAGCGCCCCGGAAGCGGGCGACAAGGACTTCCTGCCGCAGTATGTGAAGCTGCCCACTGACCGCGATCCGGTGCCGGCGCCGCTGCCGGCGACCGGACACTGACCGGGAGAGTGCGATGACGCACGCGACGCAGACGCTGGATCAGATGCGGCCGCCGCACCCGGCAGAGCCGGGCGCGGGCGTCTACAGCAGCAAGCTGGGAATGTGGGTCTTCCTGGCCAGCGACGTGATGTTCTTCACGGCGCTGATCGGATCGTACATCGTGCTGCGGTTCGGCGCGCCGGGAGCGTGGGCGAAGCCGGGCGCGGTCCTGAACGTTCCGCTGACCGCGGTGAATACGTTCCTGCTCATCTGCTCGTCCGTTTCGATGGTCAAGGCCTTCGCCGCGATTCAGGACGGCAAGAAATACTTCCTGCGCCCCGTGCCGGGGAAATTGCTCCGGGATGGCGGGCTGAAATTCTGGCTGCTGGTCACGATGATTTGCGGCGCCGCGTTCGTCAGCGTCCAGGTCGTCGAGTACATCAAGCTGGTCGGGCACGGCTTCACGCCGGCCGGGTTTCGCGAAGGTTCGACGCTGGCCGAGCACGCGGCGGCCGATCCGCTGCGATACGGCGGGGCTGTGGCGGGACTATACGGGTCCAGCTTCTTCACGATGACCGGCTTCCACGGCTTCCACGTGACGTGCGGCGTGATCAGCATGACGTACCTGTACTTCACCAAAGTGTTGCCCGAGAAGTATTCGCCGCAGGACTATCGCGGCATCGAAGTCATCGGTCTGTACTGGCACTTCGTCGACCTGGTGTGGATCATCCTCTTCACCATCGTCTACCTGATCTGAGGCCCGGTTCATGACTGCTACCAGCTCTTCCGGCACGACGGAGCACAAACGGCCGAACTACGTCATGATTTGGCTGTACCTCTTCGTGATGACGGTCGCCGAAGTCGCGTTGGCGTTCGAGCTACCGCTGTCGCAGAACGTGAAGCTGTTGCTGCTGCTGTTCCTGGCCGTTTGGAAGGCCCTCCTGGTCGCGCTGTTTTTCATGCATCTCAAGTTCGAGCGCTGGCGCCTGCGGATCATTTTCCTCGTCCCGTTGCCGCTCGCCGCGATTCTCGTCACCGTCGTAATCATGGAGAAAGTTTTTTAGTGCAGGCCTTGCTCGAGCTGACGAAGCCCCGCATCACGCAGCTGGTGCTGCTCACCGCCGCCGCGGGCTTTTACCTGGGCGCGCGGGACCACGTCGACCTGCTGTTGCTCGCCAACACGTTGATCGGCACAGCGCTGGTCGCGGGCGGCACGAACGCCTGGAACCAGATCCGCGAGCGGGATGTGGACGGCCGGATGGCGCGCACGCGGCGCCGGCCGCTCCCCTCCGGGCGCCTCAGCGCGCCGGCCGCGATCTGGTTCGCCACAGCGATTACGGTTGGCGGCGTTGTCTATTTGGCTCTGACCGTCAATCTGCTAACCGCTGTTCTCGCCGCGCTGACATTCGCGAGCTACGTCCTCCTCTACACACCGCTCAAACGCAAAACGTCGCTGAACACCCTGGTGGGAGCAGTCCCCGGTGCGCTGCCCATCGTCGGCGGCTGGACGGCGGCCGGTGGCAGCCTCGGCGCCGCGGTCGCCGCGCTCTTCTGGATTCTGTTCCTCTGGCAGCTGCCGCACTTCCTCGCGCTCGCCTGGTTGTACCGCGACGACTATCGCGCGAGCGGCCTGCGGATGCTGAGCGTGGCCGATGAGGACGGCCGGGACACCGGTCGCATGGTGATCCTCTATGCCATGGCCCTGCTGCCGATCAGCCTGCTGCCCACGCTGCTTGGCGTGACGGGCGCGTGGTACTTCTTTGGGGCCTTGGTGCTGGGGATTGGGTATGCAGTAGCAGGTACCGGACTGCTGTTCGGAGCCACTCCATCGCGCGCGTGGCGACTGTTTTTCGTGTCGATTCTCTACCTGCCGGCGCTGTTGACGCTCATGGTGCTCGACAAGGTAGCCTAGTCCGAAAATGATCCCTTTCCACCGAGTCCTGATCTCCACGGGCATCGCATTTTGCGCCGGCTTCGCCGTCTGGGCGATCTGGCGTGGGGAGATGGCGCTCGGCATCGGGTTCGGCGTGCTCGGTGTGGGGCTCACGTACTATTTGCGCCACCTGAAACGGTTCATCGGCCGATGATGCCCGTCCTTACGGCCATACAACACGGCGATCGCATGGACATCATCTACTTCTGGAGCTCCATCGTCATCGTGCTCCTGCCGCTCTCCGTGTTCATCTGGTTGACGTGGCTGGTCATCAAGGCCTACCGTCACCGCCAGCGCGAGCCGCACGAATCCCGTTAGATTCCGGGCCATGGCTGCGGAAAAGCGTCAAGTCGTTCGATATGCCTTTTACAAACTCGACCCCGCCTGGCGGCGGCTGACCGCCGAGCGCCAGGCGTCGGCGAAGCTCGAGTTCGGCGAGACCCTTGAGCGCTATCACGGCCGCCTCCTGCTGCGTCCGTACGGTCTGGTGGGCATACGCGGCGACTGCGATTTCCTGCTGTGGCAAGTCGCCGAAGACCTCGATGCGCTCGTCGAGCTGCAAACGGCGCTTAACCGCACCGATGTGGGTGCGTATCTGTCGATCCCCTATAGCTATCTCGCGATGACGCGGCGCTCGATCTACGAGTTCCCTGCGTCTGAGCTAGTCCACGAGCAGCGCCTCGTCATCCGGCCAAGTGCGGCGAAGTACCTGTTCGTGTATCCGTTCATCAAGACGCGTCCCTGGTACGCGCTGCCGAAGCCGGAGCGGCAGCGGATGATGGATGAGCACGTCAAGATCGGCCGCAAATACCCGTCGATTCGGCTGAACACGACGTACTCGTATGGCCTCGACGACCAGGAGTTCATCGTCGCCTTCGAGGGCGACAACCCGGGGGAGTTTCTCGACCTCGTGATGGAGCTGCGGGAGAGCGAAGCGTCATCCTACACGCTGCGGGACACGCCGACGTTTACCTGCGTACAGATGTCGTTGTGGGACATGCTCGACACGCTTGGCGGCGCCGGCTCGGCGCAGGCCGTGGCCCGCCGTCCCACACGCGCCGACGGCTTCACGCCCGTGGCGAGCTTGTCCGAGTTACCGCCCGGCACGGCCAAGCGCGTCTACGCCGCGAACGAGGCGGTCGCGCTGTTCAACGTCAACGGCACGGTCTACGCGATCGCCAACCGCTGCACCCACGCGCGTGCGAGCCTGTCCGAGGGCACCGTCGACCCTGCCCGCTGCGCGGTGACGTGCCCATGGCACGAAGGCGTGTTCTCGCTCGAGACCGGCCGCGTGCTGGGCGGGCCGCCGGTTCATCCCGTGACCGCGTACCAGGTGAAGGTGGAAGGCGACACCATTCTCATCGCTCACGAGGCCCGGGAAGCTGCGGTTTCTTAAAGCGTGCCGTCGGGAGCGCACCGACGTCACTCCAGTGTGGTTCATGCGGCAGGCGGGGCGCTACATGCCGCAGTACCGCAAGCTTCGCAAAGCTCACTCGATCCTCGACCTGTGCCACAACCCCGAGCTCGCCGCGGCCATCACGCTCCAGCCGGTCGAGCGCCTCGGCGTCGATGCCGCAATCATCTTTGCCGACATCCTGCTCCCGTTCGAGCCGCTGCGGCTCGGTCTGCGTTTCGCCGCCGGCGAGGGCCCGCTCATCGACCGGCCGATTCGAGATGCGAGTGACGTCGCGCGGCTGCCGTCCTTCAATGTCGAAGCCGAGCTGGGCTTCGTGTTGGACGCGATCCGCCTGGCGCGCCGCGCGTTGCCCGCCGATGTGCCGCTGATCGGTTTCGCGGGCGCGCCGTTCACACTGGCCAGCTATGCGATCGAAGGCGGCGCCAGCCGGACGTTCACAAAAACCAAGCAGTTCATGTACCAGACGCCCGACGCCTGGCACCTGCTCTTGAGCAAGCTCGCCGAACTTGTCGGCGAGTATCTGGCCGCCCAGGCCCGCGCGGGCGCGCAGGCATTGCAGCTGTTCGATAGTTGGGTCGGGTGTCTCTCGCCGGACGATTACCGCACCTATGTGCAGCCGCACAGTCGCAAGGCGCTGTCGCTCACCAAAGACACGGGGGTGCCGCTGATTCACTTCGGGACCGGGACCGCGACGTTTCTCGAAGACTTCGCCGCGGCCGGCGGCGACGTCATCAGCATCGATTGGCGGATCCCGCTCGACGCGGCGTGGTCGAGGGTTGGCGATCGTGCGATCCAGGGCAATCTCGAGCCAGCCGCGTTGCTGGCGCCCGCCGCCGAGCGCACGCGGCAGGTGCGCGACATTCTGAAGCGCGCCGCCGGCCGCCCCGGTCACATCTTCAATCTCGGCCACGGCGTGCTCCCTGAGACGGACGTCGCCGCGGTGCGCGCAGTCGTGGATCTGGTCCATGGCGGCTGACGCCGGGCTTGCCGTTCTCCTGATGGCCTACGGAGGACCAGGCAATCTGGCCGAGGTCGAGCCATATCTCCTGGACGTCCGCGGTGGGCGCATCACCAAGCCGCAGCTGGTCGAAGAAATCCGCGCGCGCTACGCACGCATTGGCGGGCGCTCGCCCATTCTGGACCACACGCGCGCACAGGCCGCTGGGGTCGGGCGCGCGCTCGGCGGCGGGTTTCGCACGTACGTCGGCATGCGTCACTGGCATCCGTATATCCAGGCGGCAGTCACCGAGATCAAACGCGCGGGACACCGGCGCGTAGTGGGTGTCGTGATGGCGCCGCACTACTCGGGGATGTCGGTTGGGGCTTATGAGAAGAAGCTGCTCGACGCCGCCCAGGATGGCGCTCCGATCGAGGTCGCGCTCGTGCGCAGTTGGTGGGAGCAGCCCCGGTTTCTGGACACCATGGCCGATCGCGTGACGGAGGCGTTGCAACGCTTCCCGAAGCCCGCTGATGTGCAAATCATTTTCAGCGCTCATAGCCTGCCGCAACGGATCCTGGCGACGGGCGACCCGTATCCCGAGCAGTTACGAGCCAGCGCGGCCGAAGTCGCGCGGCGCCTCCACCTCGCTGACTGGCACTTCGCCTACCAGAGCGCCGGCGCGACCAATGAGCCCTGGCTCGGCCCTGAAGCCGGCGAGCTCATGACGAAGTTGGCGCGTGACGGCGGGTCGGACGCAATCCTCCTCGTCCCCATCGGGTTCGTCTGCGATCACGTCGAGATTCTCTACGACGTCGACATCGAGTACCAGGCGCTCGCCAAGCGGCTCGGCGTGCAGCTCGAGCGCACATCGTCGCTGAACGATGATCCTGGCTTGGTGGGGGCTGTGGCCGACGCGGTCAAGCAGACGGCGGCCGAGCGGGGCTGGATCTGAAAGTCGTCGTCATCGGCGCCGGAATCGCGGGACTCGCGGCCGCGTGGGAGTTGATGCAGGTCGGCGGATGCGACGTCGTTGTGCTCGAGAGCGAGCGTCGTGCTGGTGGGATCATCGTGACCGAGCCGGTGAATGGGTTCATCGTCGAGGGTGGGCCCGACGGATTTCTCGCCGGTGAGCCGGAGCTTCCTGAGCTGGCCAAGGAGCTGGGCGTAGGCGATCGCGTCGTCACCCAACGGTCGCGCGGAACATCTGTGTGGGATGGCAAGGAGCTCCAGCCGATCGAAGAGGGACAAGCGGCCGCCATGCTCGGGATCGAGGCGTCCAAGACCGAGGTTGCCGCGGGCTTTCGGAGCTTCGCCGGTGGCATGGGTGAGCCGGTCGCGGCGCTGAGCCAACGCCTCGCCGGTGTGTTACGGTTCGCGCAGGGCGTCGCCGGCTTCACGCGCGAGGGCAAAGGCTGGCGCGTGGCCGTCACCGGCGGCTCGGCGCACGACGCCGATGCGGTGGTGCTCGCGATTCCCGCGTATACGGCCGGACGGCTCCTGGAGATGGTTGGCGTGACGCATGCGCGCGAGCTCGCGCAGGTAGTCTACGTGCCGAGTATCACCGTGTCGCTCGCGTATCGAGCGGAGCAGGTGGGGAATCGGTTGGATGGGGCAGGGTTTGTCGTCGACGCGAAAACCAACGCTGCCACGCACCTACGCGCTTGTACCTACGCGTCCCAAAAATTCCCGGGCCGTGTGCCCGACGGTCACGTCTTGCTGCGCGCATACCTCGCCCCGGGGGACGGCGATCACGCAAAGGCTGCGCACGTGCGGCTGGCCGAGATTCTCCAGATCCGCGGTGAGCCGCTGTGGTCCCGTGTGTTCTACTGGAACCGCGGTTTACCGCGCTACGGCGCGCGCCACGCCGAGCACGTCGCCGACGTGCGGCATCGCCTCAGCCGGCTTCCGCCGATCGCGATCGCGGGCGCCGGCTACGACGGAGCGGGCGTGTCTGCGTGCGTCCGGTCGGGGCGCGGCGCGGCTCGGCTCATCGTACCGCAGACGGCTCGTTGACCAGCGGCATCACCTCTTCTGAAAACCGCTCCATTTCCTCGAGCTGTGGGCTGAACTGCAGCAGCAGGAGATCGACGCCCGCCTGCTCGAACTCCCGAATCCGCTCGGCGATCTGCTCCGGCGTTCCGCTGAGTCCGGCCTTCAGCCCGCGATTCGAGACTGAGTAGTCCTCGAGGCTCACGCGCTGCTCGAGCTGCGTGTTGGCGAGCCACTGTTCGTAATTCGCGTATCCCGCGGCATTCTGGCGGACGTCGGTGATGCGCTCGATTTCACGCCGAACCGCCGTGTCGGTCGAGCGGCACACGACGTATCCCGCGACGCCATAAACCATGCGGTCCAGCCCGTTCGCATCGCGCAGCAACTGCATATCGGTGATCTTCGCCGCAATGCGCTCCGGCGGATCGCCATGCATCAGATAGCCATCGCAGGCACGCGCGATCAGCGATTTCGCCGCCGGTGATTCACCACCGGCGTACAGCGTCGGCCGCGGCCGGCGGGTAGGCTTGGGCTCGAGTATCGCGTCGTCGACCCGGTAGTACTTTCCGGAGAAACTGAACCGCCGCTCGGACCAGAGGCCGTCCACGACTGTCAGCCACTCTTCGGTGCGCGCGTAACGCGCATCGTGCGTGTCGAACTCCACCCCGTATTGCTTCGCTTCCTCGGCCCACCAGGACGACACGACGTTGAGCGACAGCCGGCCGCCCGAGATGTGGTCGATGTTGGCGGCTTGCTTGGCAAGCAATGCGGGCGGGTGGAACGTGGGCCGCACCGCCACCATCAGCTCGAGCCGCTCGGTCACGGCAGCGAGCGCTGCCGCCGTGGACCAGGCGTCCAGCGACGGCGCGTCGACTCCCTTGATGTCGTTGAGGTTCAGCTCCGCGATCAGCGTGAGGTCGAAGCCCGCGCGTTCGCTCGCGCGCGCGAGCTTCCTGACGTATCCCCACTCGGCCTCCATGCGCTCGTCTTCGACGTTGCGCAGCCACCCGCCGAATACCGGCAACCAGTATCCGAAGCGCATCAGCGGGCCTCGCTTTCGATGAAGTCGGCAAGCCGGGCGAACGGATCGAAGCCCACGACGCGCGGCGCATCGGCGACGAAGTTGGAAAGCGCGTTGATGTCGTAGTAGTAGAGCTGCCCGTTCCGCTCGTCGATCGCATACTCGATGCCGCCGACTTCGATCCCGCAGGCCGCGGCAATGCGCTCGACATCCCGCACGACTTGCTGCGGCGGCTCGTATCCTTCGACGCGCAGGCCGTTCTTTGGTGCGTCGACGGGGCACGCGCTGCGCACCAGCTCGGCTCCTGCGGTGGTCTGGCAGACGTCGGCCGGACAGAGATTAAACGTCTCGCCCGACGAATAGACGCGAATCGCATACAGAAACCGCCCGCCCAGCACTTCGACCCTCGTGATGCGGCCTTCTTCCGACGGAATGAACTGCTGCACCAAAGCGGTGTGGTCAGGACCCAGCTCGATCGAGCCTGTAGCGACGGCGGCCGCGAGCTGCGCGTGATTGTCGAAGCGCTGGACGCCGGCCCCGCTGCCGCCGACGTTCGGCTTCACAACGATCGGAAATTCCAGCTCTGCGGCCGCCGCCGGCGCATCGGCGGGATCGTTGATCACGCGAGCCCGCGGGTACGGAAGGCCGAGCTCCCGCAGCACCGACAGCTGCAAGGCCTTAGAGGTCTCGGCCTGGAATGCCCGGGTGCCGTTGACGACCCGGACACCGTGGCGTTCCAGGTGCGCCAGGAACTGATGCGTGTAGAAGACCGCGTTCCCATGCCCGCGCAGCCACGCCGATGGACTCATGCGGTTGAACACCAGATCGAGGGGTGGTCGATCGGCTGGATTGAACGAGTGATGCTCGGCGTGCAAGCGGGTGTACGGCGTGGCGCGACGGTCGAGCTCCGCGAACAGCGGGGCGAACCAGTGCGGGTGTTCGTAGTAGATGCCAATCATATCGTCACCCCCGAGGCGAGCGACGCCGCCTCGCTTGCGGCGCGCTCGATCCGCTCGACCAGCGCCGGTTCGGGAACGCCGGCGTGGAATAGTGCATCCGTGCCGTAAACACCGGTCGCCACGACGAGCGCACCCACACTTGCCAGCAGCGGCCGCAGACCATGGTCGACCGCGAGGAGATGCGCCGGCCCCCCGCCGGTAGCGATGGGAAGCGCGACTTTTCTTGCGAGCGCCTCTTGCGGGAGCAGGTCAAAGAACACTTTCAGCAGCCCACTGTATGTGGCGCGATAGATCGGGGTGCTTACGACGAGAATGGCGGCGTCGAGCACGCCCTGAATCGCGTCGGCCACTGCCGCGTCTGGACGCCTGCCGAGTAGCGCATCGGCTGGCAGTTTCGAGAGGTCGATCAGACGCGACGGGCCGGCTCCTTGCTTGTCCAGCGCCGCCAGCGCGACCTCGAGGAGCGCGCGCGAGCGCGACGCGGCGTTCGGACTGCCCGATAGCCCAATGACTGGTACCGACACATTGCCTCCTCAAAAAGCGATCGGCCGCGACTCGAATCGTGGAGTCGCGGCCGATCCTGGTGCGTGTTGGGCAGGGCGTCTGCCCTGTGCTGCTAGATCATCTCACCCCATTGCTCACGCGCCAGATCGGCCGCTCTCGTACAACACATTGAGCGACACAGGTGGCAACACATGAGCATGGTGGCGGACTTCATGATCCGGAAACCTAGAAGAGCCTTCGGGCCTGTGCAACCACGGCATCCACGGTCAAGCCGAATTCCTTGTAGATGCGTTGGTAGGGTGCGGACTCTCCAAACCGGTCGATCCCCATGATCACGCCGTTCCCTTCCGGAACCCAGCGATACCACGACTGTGGCGCCGCCGCCTCGACGGCGATCCGCGGCACGCCGGGCGGCAGCACGGAATTGCGGTAACCGTCTGACTGCTTGGCGAAGTACTCGAGGCAGGGCATGGACACCGCTCTCGGCCGTCTGCCGTCGGCCTTCATCTGTTCGTATGCGCCAAGGATCAGCTCCACCTCCGAGCCCGTCGCCATGAGCACCACGTCAGGATTAGGAGAATCGGCGAGGACGTAACCACCCTGATGGAGTCCAGCGGCCGGCGCGTACTTGGACCGATCCACGACCGCGACTTTTTGCCGCGTCAGGATCAGCGCCACAGGACCGTCTCGATGCGTAATGGCCGCGCGCCAAGCTTCGACCACCTCGGTAGGATCAGATGGACGAATCACCGTCATGTTGGGGATCGCGCGCAATGCCGCGAGCTGCTCGATCGGCTGATGCGTCGGTCCGTCTTCGCCGAGGCCGATCGAATCGTGGGTGAAGACGTAGATCGGCTTGAGATGCGTCAGCGCCGCCAGGCGGATCGACGGCCGCATGTAGTCGGAGAAGATGAGGAACGTGCCACCGAAGGGGATGAATCCCCCATGCAGCGCGATCCCGTTCAGAGCGGCCCCCATACCGTGTTCGCGTACGCCAAAGTGAAAGTTTCTGCCGGCGCGCGCTGTCCCGGAGAAAACGCCGCCGCCCTTGATCTCCGTGTTGTTGGAGCCCGTCAGGTCAGCTGACCCACCGATCAGCTCGGGCAGTTTGGGCGCGATCGCGTTGATAGCCTTCCCCGACGCCGCACGAGTGGCCTGCGCGTCCGTTGGCCCGAACACGGGCAGCGACCCATCCCAGCCAGCAGGCAGCCGGCCGGCCAGCCGCCGCTCCAGCTCAGTCGCCAGATCGGCATTGGCCGCGCGGTACTTATCCCAGCGCTTCCGCCAGTCGGCCTCGAGACGCGCCCCACGATCCCTGGCGCGCCGCCAGTGCTCGAGCGCTTCCTCGGGGACGTAGAACGGCTCGAGCGAGGGCCAGCCGAGATTCTGTTTCGTCGCCTTCACCTCGTCCGCGCCGAGCGGCGCACCGTGCGCCTCGGCGCTGTCCTGCTTGTGCGGGCTCCCCCAGCCGATGTGGGTGCGCACGATGATCAACGACGGCCGCTCCGTGAGCCGTTTCGCCTGGTCGATCGCGGCGTCGATGGCGTCGAGATCGTTGCCGTCCGGAATCCGCTGCACCTGCCACCCGTAAGACTCGAAGCGTCTCGTAGTGTTGTCGGAGAAGGCGAGGTCGGTGGATCCGTCGATCGTGATGTGGTTGTCGTCGTAAAATCCGATCAGCTTGCCCAGCTTCAAGTGGCCCGCCAGCGAACAGGCCTCGTGGGAGACGCCTTCCATCAGATCGCCGTCAGACGCCAGGAAATAGGTGTGATGATCGATGATGGTGTGTCCCGGGCGGTTGAACAGCTCCGTGAGCTGAGCCTCTGCGATCGCCATGCCGACGGCATTCCCAACGCCCTGGCCGAGTGGTCCCGTCGTCGCCTCCACACCCGGCGTGACGCCGTGCTCCGAATGCCCCGGCATGCGGCTGCCCCATTGCCGAAACTGCTTGATGTCATCGAGGGTGAGGTCGTAGCCGGTGAGGTAAAGGACGCTGTACAGCAGCATGCAGGCATGGCCGGCCGACAGCACGAAGCGATCGCGGTCGAGCCAGTCCGGATTCGCCGGATTGTACTTGAGATGCCGTTGCCACAGCACGTACGCGAGCGGCGCCAGCGCCATCGGCGTACCGGGATGCCCGGAATCGGCCTGCTGCACGGCATCCATCGCCAGCGTGCGGATCGTGTTGATGCAAAGCTGATCGAGCTCGTGCGTCACGCGGGTGACCGTCTCGGTCATAGGAGTCCGGATTTGGCGGCCTGCCAGAGTTTGGTCAGTCGATCGAAGCCATCGACGAGCAGCTCGACTTGCTGTGGTGACGGCGACGCTTGCGCGGCGATCTTCAGTTCCTCGACCAGCCTGGGCATTTCCTTCCGACCCTGCTTGGCGCTCTCCGTTCCGATTTGCGTCAGCAGATCCATGATTTTTTGACGCGCCGCGGCATCCTTCGGAACCTGCCACAAATACTCGGCCGTCTGTTTGCCGTCGGTGCACAGCTGGCCCAGTGCGTCGAGCAGCGGCTGGCGCGGGCGGGGTGCTTTGGGGTCATTCATGCAGCGAGAAATCTAATACCCACCCTCAAGGGTGGGCTCGGCCATCATTGTCCTTAAGGACATTGTCCGCCGAGCACAGGCCTTAGCCTGTGAAGATCGTGACGCCTGCATTGCACACCCTGTTGTTCACATCTAGCTTGCGAGTCCGATGATACTGGCGCTGCTGCCCGTGCTGCTGCAGACGGTTCCCCCCGACTCGGGCGAAGTCCACCTCCGCAACATTCGCCAGCTCACGCTGGGTGGGCAAAACGCCGAGGCGTATTTCTCGCGCTCCGGGCGACAGCTGATCTTCCAGCGCCAGGAAGCGGACTCCGGCTGTGACCAGCAGTTCGTCATGAATATCGACGGCACCCGCCTGCATCGCGTCTCGAGTGGGAAGGGGCGCACGACGTGCGGCTATTTCTTTGCTAACGACCGCCGAATCTTCTATGCGGCCACGGAGCACGCCGGGGCGGCGTGCCCACCACGCCCGGACTACTCGAAGGGATACGTCTGGGCGCTATACAACTACGACATCTACGTCGCGAACGCCGGCGGCCAGGGAGCGAGGCGCATCACCGACAACCCCGGCTACGACGCCGAGGGCACGCTCTCGCCTGACGGGAAGACGATCGTGTTCACGTCGCTCCGGGACGGCGATCTCGACATCTACACGATGGACGTGGATGGCAAGAACCTGAAGCGCCTGACCAACACCCTCGGCTATGACGGTGGGCCGTTCTTTTCTCCCGACGGCAAACAGATCGTGTACCGGGCCTGGCATCCCCAGACGGCGGCGGACTCATCCGACTACAGCGCCCTCATCGCCCAGAACCTGGTGCGACCGGTACGGATGGAGATCTGGGTGATGAACGCCGATGGCACTCAGCAACGGCAGGTGACCAACCTCGGCGGCGCGAACTTCGCGCCCTATTTCCATCCCGACGGTAAACGCATCGTCTTCGCTTCGAACTACAAGAACCCCCGCTCCCGCAACTTCGACCTTTATCTCGTGAACCTGGATGGCGCGGGACTCGAGCAGATCACCACCAGCTCCGAGTTCGACGCGTTCCCGATGTTCTCGCCCGACGGCAAGAAGCTCGTGTGGGCGTCCAATCGTCACGGGAAGGTTCAGGGCGAGACGAACATTTTCATCGCCGACTGGATTGAAAAGCCGTGACGGTTCCCCCACCGAAGCCTCCACCGAAAACGGTGAAGGAAGAGGTGATCGCCTGGTTAAAGGCGATCGGGACGGCGCTCCTGATCTGGATCGTGTTGCGATCCTATCTCGTGGAGGCATTCCGGATTCCATCGGCGAGCATGGAGAACACACTGCTCGTCGGCGATTTCCTGTTCGTCAACAAGGCTGTGTTTGGCGGCGAGCTGGAGATTCCGCTTACCGGCATTCATTGTTGCCGCCTGCCGGCGTTCGGCACCCCGCGGCGCGATGACGTGATCGTGTTCCGATCCGTGGAAGACTCGACACCCGATCTCAACATCGTGAAACGCCTGATCGGTATGCCGGGCGATACGCTGCAGATGGTGCACGACACCCTGATCCGCAACGGCAAGCGTCTGGACGAGCCGTATGCGCTCCATACGTCGCTGACCCCGCCGGACGACGAGCGCTACCGCGGCCAGATTCGCGCGCTCCAGCTGCGCCAGTACATCGGTCGGAACCCGGACCGCTACAACCCGACGACGCACGATTGGGGGCCGATCGTCATCCCACCGGATCACTATTGGGTGATGGGCGATAACCGGGATGAGTCCTACGACAGCCGGTTCTGGGGGTTCCTGCCGCGCGACCACATCCGCGGCCGGCCGCTGTTCATTTATATGAGTGTCGCGTCGCGCCCGTTCCGGATCCGGTGGAACCGGTTATTCCATCATCCGAGCTGAGCTATTTGTACCGGTAGGTGATGCGCCCGCGCGTCAAGTCGTAAGGCGAGAGGTCCACGGCTACGCGATCGCCCTGCAGAATACGGATGTAGTTTTTCCGCATCTTGCCGCTCACGTAGGCCAAGACTTCATGTCCATTTTCGAGTTTTACGCGGAACGTCGTGTTCGGCAGGACTTCGGTGACGGTCCCCATCATCTGGATGGCGTCACCAGCCACGTGTACTCTCGCTCATACGCTCCTTGGATCCACGGTGACATCGCGCGGCGTCTCCAGGCCCCGCGTGATGTAGAACGCATGCCGGCTGCACGCCGCGCATGTCAAGCTGATCCGCTCAGGGATGAACAGATCCCCCGGTCTTAAGCCCCTGCGTCGAGGCGAGCGCTGAATCGTGCGCGTTCCGCAGGAGGGGCACACCAGCGGCTGATGGGCCCGATCCGCCGCGATGAGCGCTAACGCCTCGGGCGCCCGGTACTCTTTGACCCCACGTCTGCCCACGGCTACTCCCCTCTGGTCGGAAATCTATACTACACCGACCCGGCCGCACTTCTCCCATAGGGTAAGTGGCCAATTCTTGACGGCATTAGGGGCCTCGTGTACCTTGCCGCGACCTAAACACCCCTTTCATGCCAGCCGAGCTTGGTGGTTCACAGATCTCGTCGTTGCTCGAGGCCCTCCCCGGCATCGCCAGCGTGCTGCGCAGTCCCGTGGCGGACGCGCTCATCAAGGCCATGCGCGGAGCGGCCGGCTTGGCGGACTTTGCCCCCGAGGACGCGGAAGAGCTCGTCCGCTACGCCGTGCGGCGAGGGCTCATCGGCCCCGACGAAGGTGACCGGGTCCTCGCGGAGGTGCAGGAAGGACTGCGGAAGAAGAAACCCGTCGCCGTGAAGAAAGCGCCGGCCAAGAAGAAAAAGCGCTAGATCCGGAATCCACGCACCAATCCGCGCAGTTTCTCGGCCGCCTGGAGCAGGTCTCCGGCGGCCGCTGCCATTTCCTGGGTGGACGCCCCCTGTTGCTCGGTCGCCGCAGTGACCTGCTCGGCGCTCGACGCATGGGAGACCGCGCGGGTGACGACTTGCTGGGCCTGCGCGCTCAGCTGCTCGGTGACCCCGCGATTCTCCTGCGCTGCGCGCGTCACGCGCCCGGCCGCCTGCTCGACCTGTTCGATTGCCGCGACGATCTCGGTCAATCCGCGGGCCGCGCCTTCGGCGACCGATTCGATGCCGCGGACCTTGGCCGTACCGACCGCCATCGTCGCCGTGACTTCCTCGACTTGTTCCCGAATCACCCGTGTGGTCCGCGCGACATCCTCGGCCGCGCGTGACGATTCGTCCGCCAGCTGCCGGACTTCCTCGGCCACGACGGCGAAGCCGCGTCCATGTTCGCCGGCGCGTGCCGCTTCGATCGCCGCGTTCAGGGCGAGCAGATTGGTCTGCGAGGAGATCCGTTTGATCAGGTCCACAAAGTCGTCGATGGCGGTGCTCTGCTCGGCCAGCTGCGTGACCTCCGTGCCCGTCGTGCGCACCACTTCCCGCACATCCAGCAGCGTGATTCCGGCCGCGGCGATGTCGTTGCGATGCCGGTCCGCCACCGTGCGGATCTCTTCCCCCAGTCGTGCGACGTGCGATGCGGCATCGGCCATCTCCGCGGTCGCCTTCCGCTGTTGCTCCAGCGCGGATTGGGTCGAGTTCAGCTCGTTGCGTTGATGCTCCGCCCCACTCGAAATCTCCAGCATCGCGCTCGAGACCTGGCTCGACGACGCGGCCAGCTCTTCACTCACCGCCGAGAGGTCGCTTGCCGAGCCGGCGATCTTGTCCGCCGAGCCGACGACCTCCGAGACGATTCCCCGCAGCCGCTCGCCCATCAGTCGCATGGCGTCGGCGAGTACCTGGAATTCGCGCGGCATCCGCCCGGTCGTCACAGGACGCAGATCGCCGCTGCCGAAGCGCTCGGCCGCGGTGACGAGGCGAATCAGGGGGCCTTCCACCCAGCGCAGCGTGAACACACACACCAGGACACCGATGATTGTTGTCGCGATGAGGACCAGCCAGAGCACGATCTGTCGCTGGCGCGCGAGCGAGGTGAGGCGCTGGCCTGCGTCGGCCGCCCGATCCGACTGCCGCGCGGAGAGATCGCGCACGAGTCGCGTCAGCTCGGTGACCGGCGCCCGCACGCCGACGATCAGCCTTTGGGCCTCCCCCGTGCGGCCCAGTGCGAGATTGGCATTTGCGAGGGAGTAGTCGACGTGAATGCGCGCCTGCAGCTGCTTGATGCGACTGACCGTGATGCGATCGGCTTCGCTCAGGCCCGCCAGCGCCTCCAGCCGCTGCTGATAACTGAAGGTGGCGTCCGCCGCGGCCTGGAATTGGTCCGGCGCTTCCTGCGCTGAGCGAATCTCGTCGAACACCGCGGTCACCAGCCCGTTACCGACTTCACTCGATGCGCGCAGGTGCTCGATCTCCGACGCGAGCGAGCGCCGCAAGGTGCTCAAGGACGTCACGCCGACGACGGCTGCCACGACCAGGCCGGCGAGCAGGCCCGAGAGTCCCAGGATGATCCGCCAGCGGATCGTGTCGAGCGAGCTCATTGGATTGCGGCCGTCACGCGGCCGTCACGGACGGTCCCGATCACGACCGTTTTCGTGGGCACGTCGCCATTCGAGTCGAAAGCAATCTTGCCGGTAACCCCTTCGAACGCGGGCAGCTCGCCCCCCACGCGCGCCAGGCGATCGCGAACCGCGCGCCGATTCGGACCGGTCTCCTGGAGGACGGTCGCGAGCAGGTAGACAATGTCGTAGGTCGTGGCGCCGCGGTGGTCCGGGCGCTCGCCGGGATACGCGCGGGCGTAGGCGCTCACAAACTGCGTATTGCGCTCGCCCGGCTGGTCGACCAGGTACGCGATAGACATTCTCACGCCTTCGGCCAGCGCCCCGTCTTGTTCGATGCCGCTGAGCGCGTCGCCTCCCAGGGTCGACCAGCCCATGCCGATGCGCCGCATCTCCCGCAGCGCGAGCTCCGCCCCGGGGCGATCGGTCGCCAGAATGATGGCTTCGACGTCCCCTGCCTGCCGCAGCCGCGACAAATACGGCTCGAGGCTCGGCGTGGTGGCGAGCATCGGATCCTCCTCGACGATGTTCCCCCCCAGCCGCCGAAACTCCGTGGTAAAGCTGAAGCGCAAACCGCGGCCGTAGTCGTCATCGAGGTAGATCACGCCGACGCGCCGTGCACTCAGCGTCTGGCGAGCGTAGCGCGCGAGCTGCGCCCCGTGGCTCAAGTCGCTGGGGCAGGCGCGGAACACGTACGGATTCAGGCCGGACAGATCGGGACTCGACGCCGACGGGGAGATCATGACGACCGGACGGCGGCCTTCTCCGTAGATCCGCCCGGCGGCGAGGGAGGAGGTCGAGTTGAGGTGGCCGATGACGGCGACGACCGCTGGATCATTCACGAGCTGCTGCGCGATCCGAATCGCCACGTCGGGCCGGCCGCTGTCGTCCAGGGCGCGCAGCGCCAAAGGACGGCCGTGAACCCCCCCGCGGGCGTTGATTTCCTTGACGGCCAGCTCCGCCGCCCGGAGCATCGATACGCCACGCGATTGGGAGAACGGTCCGGAAACTCCGAGCACGACCGGTCCGCTGCTGGCATTCGAGCAGGCGGTAACCGCGAGGATCGCTGCGAGGAAAAGCAACCTGCGCATGAGCGAGCCAAGGTAAAGCCTGCGAATGGGATAGCGCAATATCCACGCGCTTTCCACATTATCTGCATGGATGCGATTCGGCGGCTGTGTGGATTTGCGGCGGGACTCGAACGTCTGCTCGCCGCGCGTGATGCCGCCGCTATCGACGCGACCTGGAGTGAGCTGAACCTCGGGCGGCTGGGATGGGAGGCGCTCGCGCTCGCGCGTCGGGCCAACACCGAGGCACTGGAGCCGGCGCTCGCGGAAGTCGATCGCCGCTTGCTCGCCGTCTTGGAACGCTGCCGTGCATTTCTCGATCCGCACATCGTTACCTTCCGCGTGCCTGAGCTGGAGCGCTGGCAACACGCGTCCGCTGCGGCGCTCGTCGGTGCCCGTTGGGGCGTCGCGGGGCTCCGCACCGTCATCGCTGACACCCAGGCCCCGCTCGGCCGTCGCTACTTCGCGTTTCTGGCGCTCGCCGAGCGTCATCCGAAGGAAGCGTGGCCGCTGTTCGCGAAGTACCTGCAGACGCCGGGCGCTCACCACGCGTTCGTCGCCGCCGCGGTCGAAGCGGCGCGCTACTATCCCGGCCAGGCGCCGAATGTGATCGCGCTGTTCCAGCGCATCCGCGGCGATGAGATGCTCCGCCGGTTCCTCGCGCCGAAGATTTTGGAGTCGCTCTACGTGCTCGACGATCCCGCCGCCCTTCCTTTGTATCAGGAGCTCCTGATCGCGGGGCATACCGATCCAGACGCTGGCCGGTGCGAAGTCACGCGCGCCCTCGTGGCCGTGCGAAAGCTCACGGGCCGCGTGGCGGCAAGCAGCAAGTTCCCTGATCCCGAGGAGCCGACGGTGATTCGCGCGCTCGACGAAGCGCAGAGGATCTTTGAAGAGGAGAGGGACAGGCTGGAACCGGTCGTCGTTATCTGACGAAACTCGCCAGTTTCTCTTTGTACGCCTTCCCGCCCAGGTCGTAGGTGTCGTTGTGTCCCGCCCCCTCGATCATCACGAACTCCACCGGACCGCCGGCCGCGGCCGCGACCGCCTGTCCCATCTTCATGGGTACCAGCATGTCGGCGGTGCCATGGAAGATCAGCGTGGGACAGTGAATGCGCCTGATGCGGCCGATGTTGTCGAGCTGCAGCCGCACCAGAAAGCTGGGGAAAATGCGGTAGTGTCGAGCCGCCATGCCGCGCGCGCTGGTGAAGGGTGACTCGAGGATCAGACCCGCTACCTCGTGGGTGTCGGCGACGTGCGTGGCCGCGGCAGTTCCGAGGGATCGGCCGTAGACGTAGACGCGATGGGGATCAATCTCCGGCCGGGCAACCAGGGCGTTGTAAGCCAGATCCGCGGCCTCGTACATCCCAGCCTCCGTGGCGCGACCACCGCTCGCCCCATAGCCCGGATAGTCGACGACGAGGAGCGCGGCGTGTGGTGGGCGGAAGTCGCGAATGATCGGCCAGATTGCGCCGATCGTCTCGCCATTGCCGTAAAACCAAAGCAGAGCGCTGAAGGGCGCCGAAGGACGCCGGATGGGCGACCTACGGCGTTCTCCGGCGTCTTCCGGCGGCAGGTACCAGCCCACAAGCCGCGTCCCATCTTGCATCCACAGCTCGATCTGCTCGCCCGAGCCGATCGTCCGCACCGGATCGGGCAGCGGGCCCCGCGGCGCGGGAAATGTGATCTGGTCTTGCAGCACCCACAGCACGACCGAGAGGACGACGTAGACGCCGGCGATTCCCAAGACGATGGCCATGGCCGGTGTTAATTTGTGGCGCAATGAGCGATCCAGAGCTCATCTCGCGCGCCCGGGGCGCCCTGCTTGGCCTTGTCGCCGGCAATCAACTGGGCGTTCCCACCGAGCACCTGGGCACCCCGGAAGCGATCCGTCAGGCCTTCCCCAACGGCGTGACCAATCTGGTCGCCCCTCCAAAGAATTCCCCGTACGATGACGACGCGGCGATGGCGTTGCTGCTCGGCGAATCGCTGCTCGGGAGCCGAGAATTCGACGCCGCGGATGTTGCGCGGCGCTGGGTGAAGTGGATGAAGGTAGATGGCCGCGGTGTCGGGGCGACCACGCGGCGCGCGCTCACGTTGATCGATCGCGGCAAGGAGCCGTTCGAGGCGGGCCGCCTCGCCTATCAGGAGAATCCCAGCCGCTCGGCCGGCAACGGGAGCGTGATGCGGTGCATTCCCGTGGCGCTCCGCTACCACGACAACGTCGATCGGCTGATTCGCGTGTCGACGCAGCAGGCCGCGATCACGCATTCCGACGAGCGGTGCACCTGGGGGGCCGCGGCGGTGAATCTCGCCGCGCGCGAGCTGCTGCACGGTAACATCTACTTCATCGATGAAGTGCTGCATCGCATCGGTGACCGCGCGCCACGTGTGCTGCGCGACGCGATTCATCGCGTGCCGCGCGAGGGGGAAGGCGACCTCCCGATCACCCGCCCGGGCGAAGCGGGCTATGTGGTACACTGCATCGAGATCGCATTTTGGTTCGTGGCCCACGACCGCACGCTGGAAGAGTCGCTCATCTATCTCGCCCAGGCCGGCGGCGACACCGATACGAACGCGGCCGTGGCGGGCGCGCTGCTGGGGGCGCGCTATGGAGAGGTGGCGTTGCCGCCGCGCTGGGTCGATCAGATCACGGGAGTGGATGGGATTGCGAAGCTGGCCGAGCGCCTCGTGGCCGACGCTATCTAGGCTTTGGTTTGGGGCGATACCGGGCGATCCGATCCATCACATCACGGTCGTTCAGGGTAATCGAGATCACGCGCCATTCCCGTCCCCCGCGCCAATTCAGCCGGATGAACCGGCGACCCTTGGTCCACTCCCACATGCTGTGCTCACGGCGCAGCGGCGCGCCCAGGTGTCTGCGCATGTCGTCCTGGGTGCGGCGGACCAACGCCACCTTGCCCGAATCGACGAATGAAATGACCGAGGTCCGGCCCTCGATCACGTTCGCGCTCAAGTAGAACCGCGAGCTGTCGACGGGATCACGCACGCGCACGCCGCAGTCCATCACCTGCGCCGTCTGATGCATGGTCTGGCAGGTGAGAATGTCGCTGTCACCCTGCGCGATCGAGCGGGCCCGCGTCGCGAAATCGCGATAGGCCATCCCCGGCGCGAATCCCCGATACGCAAACGGGCGAGGCTCCGGGCGCGTCGGAGCTTGGATGACGAAGAGGGCGAAGAGCAGGGGAGTCATGGCGCCAATATATGAAAAGCAAACGGGCCCGGTGTGACCCGGGCCCGCTTGGTAGCGGCGCATTACGCTGCGCCCTACGCGCTCAGACCTTGCGGACGTTCTGCGCTTGCAGCCCCTTTGGACCCTGGGCGACGTCGAACTCGACGTTGTCCCCCTCGGCGAGGCTACGGAAGCCCTCTGCCTGGATCGCTGTGAAGTGAACGAACACGTCTGGACCCGACTCCTGCGCGATAAAGCCAAAGCCCTTCGCGTCGTTGAACCACTTCACCTTACCCTTAGCCATACTGTTCTAACCTCTGCACAATGGGGCACGGCCCCGGACTGGAACGACCCAAGCCACCGCGGCGTGGGACGGGCTCAAAGCAAAAACCGCGAGACGCATGGTCCTCGCGGAAGCGCAGACAGCCGGTGACGGTGCCACGTTATGCTTGAACCGCGGGCAAAGGTATTGAGCCCCTTCAGACCTGTCAATCAGGACTGCCGATAAGTCTGACAAGCAGTATCGCGACATCGTTATGGCACTTCCGCTTCGGGCGACGCGCCGGTAATCTCAGCATTCCCCTTTACCCGCCGTCACATTGCGAGGTCTCATGCTGCTTCCAGCCCTACTGTCATTAGTCGTGCTCCAGCAGACCACTTCGACAACGGCGCCTCCAACTCAGATCGCCAAGGTCGAAGTCCAACCCACCGGGGGCGAAGTCCCGATCGGCGGGAAAATGAAGTTCATGGCCCGCGCGCTCGACGCGTCCGGGCAGGTCGTTCCTGGTGCCGAGATCGGATGGTTCGTCGGTGGGGACGTGGGTGACGTGGATTCGACCGGCGAGTTCACGGGCGGCTATCAGGGCTATGCCCGCGTGACGGCGGTGGGCTTCATCCGCGGCGTCCAGGGGAGTCAGGTCTTCGGCACCGCGATGGTGCACGTGATGCCTGAACCGCCCGCGCGAATCGTCCTCGAACCGCGGCCCACGCGGCTCGTCGCCGGCTCCCGGCTGACGGTTTCCGCCGCCGCGTTTTCACGGCACGGCGACCGCCGCAGCGATGCCGTGACCTTCACCTCGAGCAATGCCCGCGTGGCGTCGGTCACGAGCGACGGGCGACTGCGCGCGGTGAGCGCCGGTCGGGCGACGATAACGGCCACCGCGGGTCCCGCGACCGAGACGCTCGCGCTGCAGGTGCTCCCGAACAACGTCGCGCGCATCACCGTCGAACCCGCCGTGTCGAGCGTGCGCACCGGCGACGTCGTGAAGTTCACGGCGACGGCGCGGAGCGTGGCGGGACGTCCCGTCGGTGATGTCACGGTCGACTGGGCGGTCTCAGCGGGCCCCGGCGTCTCGGAAATCGATCCGAGCGGCACGTTCGTCGCCGAGCTGGCGGGGAACTACACTGTCACGGCGGCGATCGGTGGAAAGGAAGCCGACGCAATCGTCCACGTCGCGCCGCGCGAGGTGGGTCGCGCGATCGAGGTGCGGGGTCGCGTGCCCATCACGATGAGCGCGGCCGAAGTGTGGGTGCATCCCTCCGGCACCTGCGCGTACCTGTCGACGATCGCCGATCGCGTGTATGCGATCGACATCAGCGACGTCACGCATCCAAAGATCGTCGATTCGATGATGACCAACGCGCGCATCGTGAACGACGTGATGACCACCGAGGACGGCAAGTACGGCGTGTTCTCGCGCGAAGGCGCCTCCGATCGCAAGAACGGCATCGTCGTGTTCGACGCGAGCAGCCCGTGCCATCCCAAGCCGGTGTCGGAGTACACCCAGACCGTGTCGGGCGGCGTCCACAGCTCGTACGTCTATCGGGGTCACGCTTACATCACTGACGACGCGACGGGCTCGATGCGCGTGATCGACATTCAGGATCCGCAGCACCCGAAAGAGGTCGCCCGCTGGCAGACGGAGCAGACCGAAGCGGGACGCTACCTCCACGACATCATGGTGGTAGACGGGCTCGCCTATCTCGCGTACTGGAACGACGGGCTCGTCATTCTCGACGTCGGCAACGGGATGCGGGGTGGGAGTCCAACCAATCCGCAGTTCGTCTCTCAGTTCAAGTACGACCTGACGGCGACATATGCGCGGGTGTGGCAGCTGTTCGGGCAGGGATTTGTGCGGGGAACGCACACCGCGTGGCGCCAAGGCCGATACGTCTTTGTGGGCGACGAGGTGTACGCGGCGCATCCCTACAAGGGCCTGCAGGACGGCAATAACCTGACCTTCGGCCGGCTGCACGTCATCGATGTCTCCGACATCACGAAGCCCCGCGAGGTCGCCTGGTATGAGCCGACCGACGGCGGCGTCCACAACGTCTGGGTCGTGGGCGACACGCTCTACCTCGGCAACTATCAGGGAGGCGCGCGGGCGGTCGACATCTCGGGCGAGCTCAAAGGGGATTTGCTGCGTGAAGGGCGGGAGATGAGTTGGATCCTGACGGTCGACTCGCTCGGGCACCGTCGCGCGCCCTTCGCGTGGGGCGCCGTCGTACGGGACGGCAACATTTTCGTCCCGGATATCAATACGGGCCTCTGGATTCTGCGCCTTGAGCCGAAGGAGCAGCCGGTCCCGTAACATTAACCAGGAATTACACTTAGCTACTGCTGGCTGGCGGTCTTGCTGCTGTCCGGCTTGAGGGCAGTTCGGAAGGCGAGCAGCGCGTCGTCGTAATTCTTCAGACGCGCCGTCAATGTGGTGGCGACCGCCGGATCGCGGCCGGCCGTCTTCTCGCAGTTGGGCAAGAACGCCGTCAACGAGTCGAGCCGCGTCGTGAGCTGTTTGGCCAGGATCCGAACCGAATCGGCATACGCGTCCGGCTTCATCTTCGGCCGCCCGCTCACGATGAAGGAACGCGCCGTGCCGCAGAGCCCACCCAACCGGCGCGCCGCGCGGCGGCGCGTCAGGGAATCGGACTTCTGTGTTCGGGTCACGCGGTTCAAGGCGTCACGGATTTGCGCCACGCCGCGCGTCGCCGTCCGCAGCCCTTCCATGTACCGGATCTGTTCGATCGTCGGCATGGTGTCGTGCGTGGTGACGGTGGTATCCTGCGCCAGCAACGTGATCGCTATCACTATTCCAGCAAGCATCCAGCGACTCCTCTAACAGTTGAATTCGTGCTCCGTTATTATCCTCAAATGTCCGTTCCCGCAACTACCCGCATTCTTCGGACCTTCGAGGACCGCGCCGACGCGCTCGCGCATTTCTTTCAGCGCGCCGGGGAGGCACCGCGTCTCATTGCGTATGACGACGCGGTGGGCTTGCCGTTAGACCAGGCCCTTGCCGCGCTCGAATGGACGGCACAAGTGGGTATACTCGCCGCCGAGGATCTTGTTCACGCGGCGCGCCTCGGCCCCGACTCGGCCGCCATCGTTGTGGAGCGGCGCGATGGGGACAACCGCGTGTTCGTCTACTTCGGACCGCGCATGGACGCGCCGCCGGCCGACCCCTACGAAGGTACGTTGCTCTACGATGAGCCGGGAGTCCGTTCCTACATTTTTGCGCAACGCGGCCACGCGATGGCGCATTTTCTGCGCGCGACGCACGGACTCGGCGCCGCGTTGAGTCTGTTGTCACGTCGCGCGCCCGAGCTGCGTCACATTCGTCGCTGGACGCAGGCGCTGTTCGCCGAGCCGGCCGTGGGGCGCTCCACGCAGCTGCTCGCGGGCTGGTTCGCGACGAGTGGCGCGGGATTTCTCTTCGTTCCGGCGGACTCCAGCGACCCGTTTGCCTACTGCGAGGTAGCGATCGAGGGCTAAAACGCGCATGTGGGAACGTGCGCGCTGTGGATTCACAACTCCACATCATGTGGATGATGCCCGGAACAAGTTGTAGAGTCAGTCTTTACTCTCCACATGCAATGCACACAGAAGTGAGCTAACCCGAAGAAACATCGGCACTTGCGCGTTTTTTGAGCGCCCCTATATTCACCTCACGCGCGATGGAGGGAAGGGTTGGGACCTGGCGTCCTGACAACGCCTTCAAAGCGAGTCCGAACGGAAATTCTGGGGAGGGCGCCGACGCAACCAAGGGCTCAGGCGCTCGTTGATCCGGGAGCAGCTCGCCGGGTCGGACAGCTAGGGCCAGTCGCGTTGCCCTAGCCACGTCGAAATGGTGCCTCGACGTGCAGTGCGGAAGGTCGGTCCGCGACCCGATCTGACCCGTAGCAC
>Ga0070696_100000440_pt1 | contig 25962 bp, 21 predicted proteins | sample KBSK1253metaG_FD_65474 | JGI IMG/M metagenome (GOLD analysis project Ga0070696, IMG submission 65474) | Corn, switchgrass and miscanthus rhizosphere microbial communities from Kellogg Biological Station, Michigan, USA - KBS K1-25-3 metaG | ecosystem: Host-associated > Plants > Roots >... | reverse complement strand
GCAGCCGGCCGCAGTGCCTCCGGTGCCGGCGGGGGGACCCGACGTCGCGGTACCGCCTCCGCCACAGGCCGCGAAGGCCAGGACGGCGACAGTCGCCAACGCCAAGAGCCGTTTGTGCATCTCACTCCTCCACACGATCGATGCCTTGATTGGAACTCGCGGTGCGGTGGTCAGGCTATCACTCTCCTCTCGCGAACTGAGCGACCGAACGGCAGGTTTCGAACCGGCCCGGACGCGTCCGTGCGCGGCTTCATGCGCCTGCCGCGGCGGCGAGCTGGACACGGGGACCGAGCCAGCCTGCTGGGTCGGCGAGGAACGACTCGAGAGCGAGCTCGGCCGCGCCGACGAGCGGGGCATCGATCCCGAGACCGGCCGGGGCGACACGGACCAGCCCTCGCGGTCCTCGGAGCGCCATCCGGTCCAGCTCTCGATCGAGCGCCCGATCGATGAACGGGGAAGCCTGGGCGAACAGGCCGCCCAGGACGATCACGCGTGGGTTCAGCATGTTGACCAGGTTCGCGAGGCCGATGCCGAGCCAGCGACCGACCTCGTCCAAAGCGCCGAGGGCACGGGCGTCGCCCGCGGCCCCGTCGGCGAGCAGGGCGTCCACCTCGTCCGAGCCGCCGTCCTCCGGTCGGCCGGCGCGCCGTAGCAGCGCGCCCTCGCCGATCTCGGTCTCCCAGCAGCCGGTCGAGCCACAGCCGCACCGGCGGCCGCCGGGGTTGACCGTCATGTGCCCGATCTCGCCCGCGTAGCCGGCCACCCCGGTGATGGGCTTACCGTCGACGATGATCCCGCCGCCGACGCCGACCTCGCCCCAGATGAGGAGCATGTCGTCGGCGCCGCGCGCCGCGCCGCGCCGGAGCTCGGCCACGGCGGCGAGATCCGCCTCGTTGGCCACCAGCACTGGCACGTCGAGGTCCAACACCGCGGCGAGCTTGCGGCCCAGCGGCACGTCCTCCCAGCCGAGGTTCGGTGCGCGCGAGACCATCCCGTCGGCGCGGCGCACGAGCCCGGCCATGGCCACGCCGACGCCAATGATCTGGTCGCGATGTCGGCGCACCGGCAGGCGCTCCGTCAGGTCGCGCAGGTCGGCCACGATCTCCTCGACCGAGAAGTGGCCGCGCGGCCTGCTGATCCGGATCCGCTCCAGCGGCGTCCCGCCGATACCCACGAGCGCCGCCGCCAGGGAATCGACCGCGACCTGGATCGCCAGCACCAGCACCGCGGCAGGCTTCGGCCGGACGAGCGGTGATGGCCGGCCGGGCGCGCCCGCGACCGCGCGCCGCTCCTCGACCAGCAGGTCCGCCGCGACGAGCTCGCCGATGAGGCCGCGGATCGCCGTTCGCGTCAGGCCGGTGCGGGCGACGAGCTCCGACCGCGACTGGGGCCCGCGGACGTGCAGCTCGCGGACGATCGCGGCGAGGTTCGCGCGCCGCACGGTCTCGCTGCGCTGGCCGATCGAATCCGCGTTCAGCACCGGGTCGACACCTGTCGTCGAAGGTCGTCGTGACCGGGGGGACACCCGGGCGACGCCAAGGGGGGACGCGTGGGACGCGAGGTCGGGGCGGGGGTTTGTGCTCCTGTCTTCCAAACCGCCCGTGGTAGGCTCGTACATCCCCCGGTCCGGTGTCAAGATTCGGCCGGCCGCGCAGGGTGGCGGCCCACGGAGGAGCGCCATGGGAAGCGCCAGCGGGAGCGCCACGCGACTGCGTTGGGGCGTGCTCTCGACCGCCGACATCGCGCGGAAGAAGTGGATCCCCGGCGTTCGACGGGCGCCCCGGCAGCGTGGCGAGGTCGTGGCGATCGCCTCGCGCGACGGGGGCACGGCCCAGCGCGTCGCCGACGCCCTCGAGATCCCCCGCGCCCACGGCTCCTACGAGGCCCTCCTCGCCGATCCCGAGGTTGACGCGGTCTACATCCCGCTGCCCAACCACCTGCACCTCGAGTGGACGATCGCCGCGGCACGCGCGGGGAAGCACGTGCTCTGCGAGAAGCCCCTGGCGCTCTCCTCGGCGGACGCGGAGCGCATGGTCGAGGCGGCCGGCGAGGCCGGGGTCGTCCTGATGGAGGCGTTCATGTACCGCCTCCACCCGTCATGGACCGCAGTTCGGGAGCTGCTCGCCGCCGGGCGAATCGGCCGGCTCCAGACGGTCCAGAGCTGGTTCTCGTACTACAACGACGACCCGCGCAACATCCGCAACATCGCCGAGGCGGGCGGCGGCGCGCTGATGGACATCGGCTGCTACTCGATCAACCTCTCGCGGATGCTGTTCGGGGCCGAGCCGGAGCGCGTCGAGGCATCGATCCTGCGCGACCCGGACATGGAGGTGGACGTCCTCACGTCGGCCCTGCTCGTCTTCCCGGGCGGCGGGACCGCGACGTTCACCTGTTCCACCCGGTCTGAGTCGGACCAGCGCGTCCACATCTATGGGACCGAGGGCCGCATCTCGATCGGCATCCCGTTCAACATCCCGCCGGACCGCGAGACGCACGTCGACGTCACCGCCGGCGGCGACCCACCCGTCGCCCCGAATACCGAGACCTTGACCTTCCCGGTCGCGGATCCCTACGGTGCCGAGACCGACGCGTTCGCCGCGGCGATCCTCGATGGCGCGCCGCCCCCGATCCCCGCCTCCGACGCCGTCGCGAACATGCACGTCATCGAGCAGGTCGTCGCCGCGGCCGAGCCCGCGGGCGTCGCGGCGTGACCTCGATCGCGGCGCCGGTCGCCAGGCTGTCCGCCATCGACCTGCCCGACTTCGGCGCCGCGGACGAGCGGCCGGCGATCCCGGCGTCCGTCTACGCCGCGCGCCTCGGGCGCCTGCGCGAACGCGCGGCCGAGGTCGGCTACGACGCCCTCGTCCTGTACACAGATCGCGAGCACAGCGCCAACGTGGCGTGGCTGACCGGCTTCGATCCGCGCTTCGAGGAGGCGATCCTCGTCGTCGGCGCGACCGGGAAGCCGACCGTCCTCGTCGGCAACGAGTGCTGGGGCATCGCCGGCGACGCGCCGCTGCCGATGGACCGGGTGCTCCACCAGGACCTGAGCCTGCCGAGCCAGCCCCGCGGTCGGTCGCGGCTACTCGCCGACGAGCTCCGCTCGGCGGGCATCCGTGCCGGCGCGCGCCTCGGCGTCATCGGCTGGAAGCCGTTCGCGGACACGTCCTGGCTCGATGTGCCCTCGTATCTCGCCGACACGCTGCGCGCGATCGTCGGCGGGAGCGGCGGGCTCGAGAACGCGGTGGCCCTCCTGATCGACGCGGGTTCCGGCCTGCGCGTGCGCAACGAGGTCGAGCAGCTGGCCGCGTTCGAGGCCGCCGCGACGCGCACGTCGTCCGGCGTGCGCGACCTCGTGCGCGGGCTCCGCCCGGGCCTGCGCGAGCGCGAGGCCGTGGCCCTGCTGGGCTGGGACGGCTCGCCGCTGTCGTGCCACCTCATGCTGACGGCGGGCCCGCGAGCGAGATTCGGGTTGTACAGCCCGGGCGACCGGGCGATCGAGCGCGGCGACCCGTTCACGACGGCGTTCGGCATCTGGGGCGCGCTCAACTGCCGAGCCGGCTGGGTCGTCGCGGACGCCGCCGAGCTCGGGAGCGAGATTCGCGACTACGTCGACCGGCTCGTCGGGCCCTACTTCGCGGCGATCGCCGAGTGGTACGGCGCGCTCCGCGTCGGCGCGACCGGCGGCGAGCTGCACGACGCCATCGCGCGGCGGCTCGCCGACCCGTTCTTCGGCATCGCCCTCAATGCGGGCCACCAGATCTCGCTCGACGAATGGGTCAACTCGCCGGTGTGGGCCGGCTCGACGGTCGAGCTGCAGTCCGGCATGTACTTCCAGGTCGACGTGATCCCGGCGACGGGCACCGACTATTTCACGACGAACATCGAGGACGGCGTCGCGCTCGCCGACGTAGCGCTCCGCGAGCAGCTCGCTGCTCGCTACCCCGACGCCTGGTCGCGCATCCAGCGCCGCCGCGCGTTCATGGCCGATGCCCTCGGCATCGAGCTGCATCCCGATGTGCTCCCCTTCTCGAACATCCCTGCCTGGCTGCCGCCCTTCCTCCTGGATCCCGGGCGAGCGCTGACCGTCGCCTGAGCCCACCGGTGTCCTCGCGGGCGCGCCCGCTCGTGGTCGCCCTCGCCGTGGTCGCGGTCGTCGCCGGACTCGCGGGCGGAGCGACGCTGCTCGGGATCGCGCCGTGGCTGCCGGCGACCCCGGGACCTGTCCCTCACTTCGTCGACGAGACCGCCTCGTCCGGGCTCGACTTCACCTACGACGGCCCGTTCGTGTACGCGGTCGGCGGTGGCGTCGCCGTGTTCGACTGCAACGGTGACGGCCGCGAGGACCTGTACATCGCCGGCGGCGCCGGCGCGGCCGGCCTCTTCCGAAACGACAGCGAGATCGGCGGTCCGCTCCGGTTCACCCGGCTCGACGACCCCGCAGCCGACCTCGACAAGGTCAACGGCGCCTACCCGATCGATGTCGACGGCGACGGGAACGTCGACCTGATCACGCTCCGCAACGGCGAGAACGTCGCCTTGCGCGGGCTCGGCGACTGCCGGTTCGAGCGGGCGAATGAGGCGTGGCACCTCGACGGCGGCAACGAGCTGACCGAGGCCTTCAGCGCGACATGGGAGGTCGGTGCCTCCTGGCCGACGCTCGCCATCGGCAACTACGCCGACGCGGACAGTCAGGACCCGGCCACGTGGTGCGAGCCGAACTACCTCGTCCGGCCGGTGGTGGGAGCGGCGGCCTCCTCGTCCGGTCCGTTCGCTCCGCCCTCGCTCCTCCAACCGAGCTTCTGCGCGCTGTCGATGCTGTTCAGCGATTGGGACGACTCCGGGCGGATGGACCTCCGCGTCAGCAACGACCTGCACTACTACGATCCGAACCTCGGCGAGGAGCAGCTATGGCGCATGGCGCCCCGCGAGGCGCCGCGGCTGTACACCGCCGACGACGGCTGGAACCGGGTGCAGATCCAGGGCATGGGCATCGCCAGCCGCGACCTCAACGGCGACGGCCTGCCGGAGCTGTACCTGACCAGCCAGGCTGCGAGCCGGCTCCAGACGCTCGCCGACGGCCGCAGCCGGCCGAACTACCGGGACATCGGCGGCAGCCTGGGGGTCAACGTCGCCCAGCCGTTCGCCGGCGGCGAGCACCTGCCCTCGACCGCGTGGCATCCGGAGTTCGAGGACGTGAACAACGACGGCCTGCTCGACCTCCTCGTCACCAAGGGCAACGTCACGACGCAGCCCGACTACGCCCAGAAGGACCCGACCAACCTGCTGCTCGGGCAGCCCGACGGCACCTTCAAGGAGGCCGCCGACGTCGCCGGCATCCTGACCTTCGACCGCGGCCGCGGCGCGGCGCTCGCCGACTTCAACCTTGACGGCCGCCTCGACCTGGTCGAGGTGATGTACGGCGCCCCGGTCCGGCTCTGGCGCAACGAGCAGCCCAGTGGCGGGCCTGCCGACGCGTCTGCGAGGTGGGTGGGCCTGCGCGCGACGCAGCCCGACGCCAACGCGGACGCGATCGGCGCGCTGGTCGAGGTCCGGTCGGGGACCCAGGTCGATCGGCGCGAGGTGACCATCGGTGGCGGCCATGCCGGCGGCGAGCTCGGCTGGCTGCACTTCGGTCTCGGGGCGGCGTCCTCCGCCGAGGTGCGGATCACCTGGCCCGGGGGCGAGGCGACCGACTGGATGCCGCTCCAGACGGACCGGTTCTACGTGCTCCGGCGGGGTGCGGCTCCGGTGCCCTGGACCGGCGGCGCCGAGTAGCCATGCTCGGCGATCTCCCCCGCACGGGCGCGGTACGCCTCCGGTTTCGCGGGCGTGCGCGCGCGAAAGCCGTCCACGAGGCGGTTGTACATCGAGAACGCGGACGCGATCAACACCGCGAGCTGGACGTCGGCATCGGTCGCTCCGGCGTCGCGGGCAGCCGCGACGTCGCCGGCCGTCAGGTCGCGCGATCGTCGGCCGACCGTGCGCGCGATCCGCAAGAGCGCCTGCATCTTCGGGTCGAGGCCGTCGGCCGAACCCAGCTTGATCGCCTCGAACGTGGGCGCGTGCTCGGCGTGGCCCGCGCCGTCCTCGCGGGCGAGGACCGCCGCCCCGTGCTCGGCGTGGGAGTCCATGCAGAAGAAGCAGTCGTTCGAGGCGGACAGCGCGGTGGCGAGCATCTCGCGCTCGGCGCGGGTGATGGTCGCGCCCGGGTAGTCGTTGACGAGGACCGCGTCGGCGAGGCCGCGGAGGTGGATCCCGAGCTCCGGCGTGAGCCGCATCGCGACGCCGATGCCGGGCACGTCCGGCAGGCCGCCGACGATGGGCTGCTCCAGCGACCGCGCGATTCGCGCTTCCTCGAGCCGCTCCACCGCCTGCCGCTCGATCTCGTTGGCCATGGTGTCGAGTATGCGACACGAGGCTCCGTATCCTTGCCGCCCATGACCGAGCACCGATGAGCACCGCCGAGCCGGCGGCGACGCCCGCCACTCCCGCGGCGACGCCCGCCACCCCCGCGCCGCGTCCCGCCCCGCGAACACTGACGATCGGTGGAACGGCCTATCCGGTATTCCTGCCGAGCATCCGCGACCCGCGCCTCCACGTCGCGGCCGTGATCATCACGGTCCACGTCCTCGGCCAGGTCGGGCTCGGCTTCTGGGTGAGCGTTCCGCAGATCCTGGCGGCCATCCTGACCTGCGCGGTCCTCGAGATCGCGATCACGTTCCAGCAGAGCCGCGCGATCGTGTGGCCCGCCAGCGCCATGCTCACCGGCAGCGGCGTGGCCCTGATCCTGCGCGTCGTCGGCACGCCGCCCGGGCAGCCCTGGAGCACCTACGCCTGGTACGTCTTTGCGGTCGTCGCCGGCCTGTCGCTGCTGTCCAAGTACGTGATCAAGTACAGGGGCAGCCACGTCTTCAACCCGTCGAACATCGGCCTCGTCGTGGCCTTCGTCGTCCTCGGCAGCTCCCGCGCCGAGCCCCTCGACTTCTGGTGGGCGCCACTGAACGTCCCGATGCTCCTGGCGTACGCCGTGATCACGATCGGCGGCCTGCTGATCACGCGGCGATTGCGCCTGCTCGGGCTCGCCGGGTCGTTCTGGATCACGTTCGCCATTGCCCTTGGGGTCCTCGCCGCCTCGGGCCACTCGATGGTCGCGCGCTGGTCGTTCGCGCCGGTCACCGGCTTCGACTTCTGGCGCGTCATCGTGACCTCGCCGGAGGTTCTGATCTTCCTGTTCTTCATGATCACGGACCCCAAGACCGTCCCCACCGGCCAGGTCGGCCGGGTCGTGTTCGGCATCCTCGTCGCGGTCGTCAGCACACTGCTGATGGCGCCGCAGACCGACGAGTTCGGCACCAAGGTCGCGCTGCTGTCCGGGCTCGTCGTGATGTGCGCCGCAAGGCCGCTGCTCGATCGACTCCTGCCTGAGCCGAAGTCCGCCGCGGACGACCTTCGAGCCTTCGTCGGGCGGCTTGGGCTGGGCGCGCCGGTCCGGGCGACGCTCGCTGCCGTCGTCGTCCTCGTGCTCGGGGCGGGCATCGTCCTCGCCGGCACCCCGGCGCGCGGCCAGGTCTACGCCAACTCGGCGGAGATCCTGGGTCGGCTGCCGACGCAGGTCGACCCGGGCACGCTCCCGGCGGTCACGGTCGACGACAACGTCGTGGACTACCTGCCGTCACCCGGGACGACTGGCATCGCCGATGTCGTGGTCACCCTCGCCCAGAACCTCGAGTTCGAGAACCAGGCGCTCATCCGCCGCGACGGCTCGATCCTGACCGCGGTCGACCACGGCGACCGCCTGGTCGAGATGCAGCAGCGGCTGCAGGGATTGGCGGCCGGGAGTCCGACGCCGGTGGTCCACTACCGATTCGACACGATGCACGCGACGCTGCTGATCCCCTTCGGCAGGCAGGACGGCTTCAGCATCGGGCTGCGGGCGACGGGATCACGCATCGTGCAGACGGTCGACGCCGACGGGAACCCGCAGAGCTTCGCGTCGGTCGAGCCGTTCGACCTGACATTCGCGGTGCGCCGCGCGACCGGCGACCGGTGGCTCACGGTGGCGGTACTGCCGGCGCCATAAGGGCCTCCGCAGGCTGGCCGCCGGAGAGACCGATTCGCCCATCTCTGCGAGGATGAGGGCATCCCAGAACGGAGGCCCAGCGTGACCGTTTCCAGCACGCGCCCCACGAGCGCAACAACCGGCAACCTCGACCTCAAAGCCCTGCGCGCGGCGATCCAGGGCCGCGTCATCGCCCCGAATGACGACGATTACGAAACCGCCCGCGGCGTCATGTTCGGCGGCATCGATCGCCATCCCGCGGCGATCGTGCGGGTCAGCGGCGCGGACGACATCCGCGTCGTCATCGAGACGGCACGCGCGACCGGCCTCGAGCTCGCCGTTCGTGGCGGCGGTCACAGCGCCAAGGGAGACAGCACGACCGACGGCGGGATCGTGCTCGACCTGCGCGACATGGCCGCGATCGACATCGATCCGGCAACGAAGACTGCGTGGGTCCAGACGGGCGCCACCGCGCTCGAGGTCGCCGAGGCCGCCGCCAAGCACGGCCTCGCGATCGGCTTCGGCGACACCGGCTCCGTCGGCGTCGGTGGCATCACCACCGGCGGCGGCGTCGGGTACCTCGGCCGGAAGTACGGCCTGACGATCGACAGCCTCCTCGCTGCAGACATCGTCACCGCGGACGGCGAGCTGCTTCGGGCGGACCCGGACACCAACCCGGACCTGTTCTGGGCGATCCGGGGTGGCGGCGGCAACTTCGGGGTCGCGACCCGGTTCCAGTACCGGCTCATCGACCTGCCCCAGATCGTCGGCGGCCTGCTGGTGCTGCCGGCAACCGCCGAGACCGTCGAGCGCTTCATGACGCTGTCGGACGAGGGCCCGGCCGAGCTCGGCACCATCGCCAACGTCATGCCCTGCCCGCCGATGCCGATGGTTGCCGAGGAGTGGCACGGCAAGGTCGTGATCTTCGCGCTCGTGTGCTGGGCCGGCGACGCGGCGTCGGGCGAGAAGACCCTGCGGGAGCTGCGCGACCTGGCCAAGCTCGGCGGGCTCGACAAGCCGATCGCGGATCTGCTCCAGACCGGTCCGTACACCGTGATGTACCCGCCCGAGGATCCCGACTACCACCCGCTCGCGACAAGCGTCACTGGCTTCCTCGATCGCGTGGATCGCCCCATGGCCCAGACGATGCTCGATCGACTCGAGTCGTTCGACGCGCCCCTGCGGGCCGTCCAGCTGCGCATGCTCGGTGGCGCGATCGCACGCGTTCCCGATGAGGCGACGGCGTACGCCCATCGCGCGAGCGAGATCATGGTCAACGTGGCCGCCTTCTACGAGGGCGACCACGACAAGGCGGAGAAGGAGGCCTGGGTCAAGGGGCTCATGGAGACGATCCGCCAGTCCGACGACGGCGCCTACGTGAACTTCCTCGGCGACGAGGGCGAGGCGCGGATCCACGCCGCGTATCCGCACGGGACCTACGAGCGGCTCGCCCGGATCAAGCGTCGCTACGACCCGGACAATCTCTTCCGGCTCAACCAGAACATCCCGCCCGCCTGACGGCCGCGGGAGCGACGCGCCACAATCTCGCCCATGGGCCCATTCGATCTTCTCGGCTGGATCCTCATCGGCCTCATCGCCGGCTCGATCTCGGGCTGGTTCGTCGGCACGCGCAGCGTCCAGGGCTGCCTGCCGACGATCGTCGTCGGCATCCTCGGCGCGGTGGTCGGAGGCTGGCTGACACGCCAGCTCGGCAACGGCCAGACCGAGGGCTTCGTCGGCGCCATCGCCGTCGCCATCATCGGCTCGATCATCGTCCGCCTCGTGTTGCGCGCGCTCGAGGGGCCCAACCGTCGCTGACGCGGCAGGAGACGAGCCGCTCGCCGGCGAGGTCGTCCAGATCTGTCGCGATGTCCTCGGCGGGTCGCTGATCGGCGCGTATCTCCACGGCTCGGCCGTGCTCGGCGGACTCACGCCGACGAGTGACCTCGACGTGCTGGCGGTCATCGATCGACCGACGACTGCCGAGGAACGACGGTCGATCGTCGACCGACTGCTCGAGATCTCCGGCGCCCGTGCCAAGAGAGGACCGGCAAGACCGGTCGAGCTGACCGTCGTCCAGCAATCCCAGGTTCGACCCTGGAAGCCATCGCCGATCGTCGAGCTCGTCTACGGCGAATGGCTGCGGGACACGTTCTCGCGCGGTGAGATCCCGGAGGCAGGGCCAATGCCGGATCTCGCTCCCGAGATCGTGCTCGCCCTCAAGGGCAATCGAGCGCTGGCCGGCCCCCCGCCGGCCGAGGTCCTCGACCCGGTCCCGCTCCCGGACCTGCACCGGGCGGTCGTCGCCGGCGTCCCGCACCTGCTCACGGATCTCGTGGGAGATCAACGGAACGTCCTGCTCACCCTCGCTCGCATCGTGGCCACCCTCGAGACCGACGAGATCCTGCCGAAGGACGCGGCAGCGGAGCTCGTGGCCCATCGCCTGCCGCCGGGCCCGACGCGAGACGTGCTGCTCATCGCGCGGCAGATGTATCTCGATGGCGTCAATGACGAGGATGCGGGCGCCGCCTGGGCCGACTCGAAACCCACGGCGCAGGCCGCCGCGTCCCAGCTGGTCGGGGAGATTGCCTCGTTCGAACCGGACTGACAGCGCGATGTCGAGGCTCGCGCTCCTGCACCCCGCCGTCATCGGCATGGGCCTGCGCGTCGCCGCGGTTCGGGCGCGGCGAGCCGCTCGCGGACACCGGCGCTACGAGGGCTCGGCCGAGGACATCCTGAGGGCGGGCCTCGAGGCATGCTGGACCGGCGAGAGTCTTACGGCGAGCCCGGTCACGTACCGGCACTTCTGGACGCGCGACCTCGGTTTCGCGGCTCCGGCGCTGCAGCGGCTCGGCGCGCCGTGGCCGGACCGGCTCCGCTCGAGCCTCGCCTGGGCGCTCGACACCTGGCGCCGGCGCGGGTCGCATGTGACGACGACGATCGATCCGCTCTTCCGGCAGCCGGTCGACGTCTTCGACTACGGCGTCGACTCGCTGCCGTGGCTGGTCGCCTCGCTCCGCGTCGCCGGCGCGGACGACCTCGCCCTCGAGCACGCCGACTGGCTGGCGGGCGAGGTCGCGGACTACGCCGACCAGGTCGTCGACCCGTTGACCGGGCTCGTCCGTGCGGACCGGCACCTGTCCGCCCATCGCGACACCTTCAGGGGCGGCTCGACCGCCTACGGCAACACGATGGTCGCCATGCTCGCGCGGGACGTTGTCGAGACGGGCTGGGCTCCGGACATGCTCTCGCGCCACTTCGTGGACGACGTTGTCGGCGGCGCGCCCGACTGGTCGCTGTTGCTGCGGCGCCAGTTCTGGACGGGCGACCGATTCCGTGACCGCCTCGGCACGGATGCGACCTCGGGCGAGGCGAACGTCTGGCCGTTCCATGTCGGGCTCGTCGACATCGGAACCGAAGGCGGTCGGTCGATGCTCGCGGCGGCCATGGGAACGCTCCGGCGCGAGGGCTTTGCCACGCCCTATCCGCTCAAGTTCGAGGTCGACCATCGGACCGACGGGCAGCTCTGGGCGTTCCGCTTCTGGTCGGCCGACTACCAGACGACCACGTCGTGGACGAGCCTTGGCTCGGTCTACCTGTCGCTGCTCAGGCAGCTCGATCCGGATGCGGCGAGCGTCGAGCTCCGCAGGATGCGCGAGCTGATCGAGCGCGACGGCACGTTCTGGGAGGTCCTCGACGCGCGCGGCGGGCCGTGGCGCAGCGCGAGCGGACTGTCGATCAGCGACGCCTCGATGCTGTGGGGCGCGATCCTTCTCACGCTCCTGGAGGAAGATCCGGTCCGATGAAGTCCACCGAGCTGACGATCCACAGCGGGCGACGCCGGGGCACCTTCGACATCACCCGTGAGTGCGCCGACTTCGTCGCGGGCGAGGGCGATGGGCTGCTCAACGTGTTCGTGCCGCACGCGACGTGCGGGCTCGTGATCATGGAGCTCGGCTCGGGCTCGGAATCCGACCTCCAGGCGGCGCTGGACCGGCTGCTGCCGCGGGACGACCGGTACGCACACCAGCACGGCACGCAGGGCCACGGCGCGGACCACGTCGTCCCCGCGTTCGCACCGCCGTCGATCTCGGTACCGGTGATTGGTGGCCGGCTCGCGCTGGGGACGTGGCAGTCGATCGGCCTGCTCGACACCAACGTCGACAACGAGCGCCGGACGGTCCGCCTGACGTTCCTCGTCGGAGGTTAGGGTCCGGCGGTCCCGAGGCTGCGCGCGCCGTTGCGACGTCCGCGAGGCGCGCCACGCGACGACGGTTACGAAACGGCAAGGTCAGCGACGAATGCTTGTCGAATGGAACCAGACGTCGATGCGGCGATCGAAACGGCGGCCAAACGGACACGCCAGGCCCAGGAGCGCCTGATCGCCAAGGAGCGGCGGACGGTGAAGGTCGTTCCGGAGGCGAAGGTCGTCGAGCGGCGGGCCGAGGATCTCAGCGACCTGGCCTCCGATGCGGCCGACGAGGAGCCGGCCGGCGAGGACTTCGTCCGTGTCGAGGGCGTCGGCGAAGACTAGCCGCGAGTGCGCCGAGCCGCCTCGAAGGCTCTTCGATACTCCTCGCGGTACACGCCGATCAGGCGTTGCGCCTCCGACCGCTCGGGGGACCCGGCCGGGGCCTCCTTGGCGGCTCGCTCCGCATCTCGCCAGTCGGCGAGGATCGCAGACGCGGATCGCATCGTTTCGATGGTCTCCGAACCATCGATCGCGCCGGCCTCGGTGGCCTCGCTGATGGACTCCGAAAGCTTCCGTTGCCGCCTGCTGCCGGCGAGAACGCGCTGGGCGAGCTCCTCGATCCTCGCTGCGAGGTCGACGAGCTTCGGGTCGTCATGCTGCGTGGACCGCTTCTGATCCTCGAGATCCGCCAGCGCCTGCAGATCGAGCAGCAAAATGTCCGACGTGGTCCGCAGTTCGTTGGTGGCGTCGACCACGAGCGTTGCCCCTCCCTTGCCTGGGCACCACATCGTAGCGGCACACGTACCAGAAGCGGCATACTCCGCGTGACGCGTGAGCCCGTGGGGGAGTCTCCGCGGCAATTTCCCTTCGCGACCGCCCGGGTGGGTGCTTCGGCATGGACCGGAGACCGCCGGGGCACCAGGAGGTGCGCATATGGCGCGTCGATTCTTCTCCGCCGTCCTCGCGACGGCACTGCTCGCCACCGTCGGTGCGAGCGCGGTCTTCGCCGGCGAGGTAACCGGCAACGGCCGCAGCCTGCACGTCGACGGGGGCGGCAAGTGGGGCACCGGGCTCCACGCTCGATCGTTCTGCGCGTTCTCCGGCCAGGAGGACCTGCAGTACGAGGACGAGAACGGCGTCCCGCTCGAAACGTTCCACAAGGGCGTCCCCGGCCACGCGCAGTCGTGGGGCCAGATTCCGAAGGAAGGGCGTGACTTCCTGACCTCGATCGGGTCGAACCCGGGCATCGCCTGCAACCCGCAGAAGGCCACCGGCCCCGGCTGATCGCGCGGTGACCCTGGCATCGAGGCCCGTTCCGAAAGGGACGGGCCTTCGACTTCTCCCGGCTCGAAGGTCGGGCGAGGTACAGCCGGGCCCTTGGCCGGGATGGCAAACTACCCCGCGGTGACCCGAGAGACCCTGCCCCGTTTCGACCTGTACGGGGAGCTCGAGGTTTCCCCATTCGCGAGCGTGGGGACCATCGAGGCTGCCTACCGCGTGCTCGTCAAGCAGCACCACCCCGACGTCGCGTCAGGCGACGAGGGGCGCATGCGGCGGCTGAATCTCGCCCGCGAGTGGCTGACCGACCGCGAGCTCCGCCACAGGTACGACCAGGAGACCGACCGCGGCCGGCACATCACCGATGCGCGCCGGCCGGTCGCGACGCACTCGGTCGTGACCCGGTCCCACGCCGAGCGACGCGCGGCGGGAGGCTGGCCGCCGGCCGGCAGCGCGGGATCGCGCGACGCGGAGCCGAGCTTCGGGATCCACGCCGACGAGGTCCGCCAGTTCCTGGCGGAGCTTCGCTCGCTCGATCGCGCCCGAGCACAGCGCGTATGGAACGGCCGCGCCGTCGCCCACACGCGGGGCTACACGCAGGCGCTGCGCGCCGCGGCGAGCGCCGTCCGGGGCGAACGCAAGGCCGAATGGCAGTTCGCGCGCGAGGCCGCGTCGGTCATCGCGCGCGGCAAGCTCGGCGACTCGACCCTCAGCGATCAGGTCGCCGACGTCCTGTCCGACGCCGCCGGCGCGATCGCGATCCGCGACCTGCTCTCGCCAGGCGAGTTCTCGCTCGTGCTCATGCCCTGGACATGGCGCGGCACGGTTCGCCTGCCGGAGATGGAAGCGCCGCCGCAAGCCGCGCCGAGCGCGGCCCAGACCGGCGTAGCCGCAACGCCAGCAGTCGAAGACCGGAGCTCGCTCGACAACCTGCGGTCGCTCGAGATCCCGATGCCCGGCCTGAAGTCCGAGGCATCGTTCGCGGCGAAGCTCGCGGCCTCGAAGGCCGCGGAGCCGTTGAAGCCGGCCGCCGCCGGCCCGACGCCGGTCCCTGCGACTGCTGCCATCATGGCGCCGCCCGCGAGCCCCGCGCCGCCTGTCAGGCCTGCGATGCGGGCCGCGCCTCCGCCCCCGGCAGTCGCAGCGGCCGCGGCCGCCGCGGCTCCGCTCGTGGCCGCGGCAGCGCCTGCTCCACCTCCGAAGCCCGCGACGCCGGCGAAGCTCGCCACCCCGTTCATCGCCGCGGCCCCGCCTTCGTCCGTGCCGCCGATCTGGCCTGCACAGCCCGAGGAGCCGCGAGCCCGACCGCCGGTCGACCCGGCGATCCCCGCCCGCCTCGCTGCTGCCCTCGCGGCAAATCCGGTGCCGTCGAGCGCGAAGCAGGCGACCGCCGCGAATTGGAAGGCGACGACCCGACCGGCCTCGACGTCGATCCGCCGGCGGGAGCCCGTCCGCGCCGCGGTGTTCGCGCCGCCGCCTCGGCGGCGCATCGGAACGTTCCCGATGGCGCTCGCCGGAGCGTCGATCGTCCTCATCATCGGCTCGGCGCTGCTCATGTTCCCGGGCATCAAGCCGAGCCAGGAGGTCGCCGCGGCGACGGACGCGCCCACCGACACGGTGCCCGGCGTTGCGCTTGGGAGCGAGGCACCGCCAACGGTCGATCCGTCGGCCGGCTCGACCGATCAGCCGCCGGCCTCGACCGAGCCGACCACCACCGGCGGCGGCGCCGGGCCGACACCACTCCCGCCCGGCCCGGGCTCGACCCCGCGCCCCAGGACCACCCCAAGGCCGACCCGCCCGGGCTCAACCCCGACCCCGCCGGCCACACCCACGCCGACTCCCCCGCCCACGCCGACCCCGATCCCGCCGCCGACCCCGCCAACCACCTGCACCGTGCCCAACCTGATCAACGTGAATAGCGCCAACGCACTCGCCGTGTGGGGTCCCGCAATCGGCGGTGCCGGTTTCACCGGCCCGATCACCTACAACCCGACGATCCCGCCGCAGTACAAGATCGCGTGGCAGAGTCTCGCCGCCGGGACGGACCTGCCGTGCACGTCGGGCATCGAGGTGCGCAAGACCGCACCCTAGGGCACGCCCTCAGGCGATCGCCTCGACCACCCGATCCGGGGCGATCCCGGCCCGGCGCGCCACCTCGCCCACGACCTCGGCCGACGGCGCCTCGATGACGTGGAAGCACGTCTCGTCGTCCGGGACGAAATACGAGCGGACATGACGCAGCTGGAGTCGCGGATCGGGCGCCGAGGCGATGACCGCCTCGATCGCGGCGCGGAGGCGAATGATCGAGGCCTCGAGCTCCCCCGCCCGATCGCGGGCGAGGTAGGTCTCGATCAGGTAGGTGGCCACGACGCCATGCTGCTGCGCCACGTCGCCGATCGAAAGTGTGGCGAGCCACACGGAATGCGCGCCGAGAGGGGCTGACGCGGCCGTCTGGGGCCGCCATGATCGCGCCGTGCACGCGACCGCGGCCGCGGTGGTGGGACGCGAGGCCGAGCTCGATGTGATCGACGCGTTCCTGGCCGATCGATCGGCCTTGCCCGCCGCGCTCGTCATGGATGGCCCCGCAGGCGCGGGCAAGTCGACGCTCTGGCAGGCGGCAATCGACCGCGCGGTCGATGGCGGCTTCACGGTCCTCGCCTGCCGGCCCGCCGGAGCAGAGGCCCAGCTGTCCTTCGCAGCCCTGGCGGACCTGCTCGAGCCCCACCTCGAGGCCGTGCTGACGGGCTTGCCCGCGCCGCAGCGCCGCGCGCTCCAGATCGCCCTGCTCCTCGAAGACGACGATGCCGCCACGCCCGACCAGCGGGCGATCTCGGCGGGCACCTTGAGCGCGATCCGCGCGTTGGCGGTGGAGCGCCCGGTGCTCATCGCGATCGACGACGCCCAGTGGCTGGACCCGCCATCGGCCGAGGCCATCACGTTCGCCCTGCGCCGCCTGCGGGACGCGCCCGTCGCCGCGATCTCGGCGTGGCGGGTCACGTCACCGTCGGTGCCCGCGGCAAGCCCACCGCCGGGACGCGCCGCGCTCGACCGAGCCTTCGAGCGGGCGCCCACCAGGATCGACATCGGACCGCTCAGCCTCGGCGCCATGAACCGGTTGCTGCGAACGCGGACCAGCCTCGACTTCAACCGCCGAACACTGCAGCGGATCCAAGAGACCTCGGGCGGGAACCCGTTCTACGGCCTCGAGCTCGCCTCGGCGATGGCGCGGTCGCAGGACGCGTCGACCGACGAGCCGCTTCAGCTCAGCGCCGGGCTGAACGACCTCCTGGCCGACCGGCTCGATGGCCTCGGAAGCGAGACTCGAGACGCCCTGTTCGTCGTGGCCGCAGCCGCACAACCGACCGCTGACCTCGTCGAGAAGGCAGTCGGCGTGCCGGCTGCAAAGCTCCTGCAGCCCGCGGTTCAGGCCAACGTGATCCGAATCGACGGCCCTGCCATCGAGTTCGTCCACCCGCTGCTCGCCGCGGCTGCGTACAACACGGCCACACCGGAGCAACGCAAGCGCTGGCACGCGCGGATCGCCGAGGTCGCGCCAGACCCGGAAACGCGTGCCCGCCACCTGGCATTCGCCCGCCCTGAGCCGGACGGAGAGGTTGCCGCCGAGCTCGCGGAGGCGGCGAGACACGCGCTGCAGCGAGGGGCGCCCGGGGTCGCCGCGGAGCTGTTCGGCCGCGCGCTCGACCGACTGCCCGTTGATGAACCGGCGACTCGACGAGCGGAGCTGGTCGCGGAAGCGGCGCCGGCCCTCGCGATCCTGGGTGAGCGTGATCGCACGCGTGGCCTCCTCGAGGACAGCATTGCCGCCATCCCCGCGAGCCCGCTCCGAGCGGAGCTCCTGTTGCGCCTCGCCGACATCGTCGGCGACGACCCGGGCGGCGGCGAGAACCAGATCCACCTGATCGACCAAGCTTTGCGGGAGGCGTCGGGCGACCTGCGGCGGACGACACTCGCGTTGCTGGACCGGGAGCAATGCGACCGCGGCCGCGATCGGCTCGCGGATGCGCTCGTCCTCGCCGGACAGGCACTGGAGGCTGCCGAGGCATCCGGCGACGAGCGGCTCATGGCCGAGGCCAACGTGCGCACCGCCGACCTTGAGACGGTCCTCGGCGTCGGCGGCGATCCCGTCCAGCGCTTCGGGCGTGCCCTGGACCTTGGCGAGCGCCAGCACGTCGATGCGCAGAACAGCGCGAAGTCGATGCTCGCCGTCTGCCTCATCCGGCGCGGTCGCGTGGACGAGGCGCGCCCGTACGTCGTCCCCGAACGGCTGCGGGCGATGGCCGAGGGCGACGAGGCGAGCGAGGCCTGGGTGTGCATGTACCTGACCGAGCTGGAGTGGCTGGCCGGCAACTGGGACGAGGCGGCGGCCTACGCGAAACAGGGCGAGGAAGCGGCCGAGCGAGCCGGCATGCGGATGCGGATCGGGCCTCTGCGCGGCCTGGTTGCGCTCGTCGAGGCCTCGTCGGGCGATCCGGAGCGTGCCCGCGCCCTCGGGAGCGACGCCGCGGCGATCCTCGAGGACGTCGATGAGGTGGCGTACGGCAACTACGTGCGCGGGATGGTCGGCTTCCTCGAGCTCTCGCTCGGGAACGCCGCCGAGGCGCACCGCTGGCTGCAGACGTACGGCGTCGAACGCGGCATCGAGGGCTCGAAGCGGCTGTCGTTCATCGGCGACGAGATCGAGGCACTCGTCCGTCTTGGCGAGATCGACGAGGCGGCGAACCTCACCGAGGAGCTCACGCGCCGAGGGGAATCGACACAGCGTCCCACGCTGTCCGCGACGGCGTCTCGCTCTCGTGCCCTGATACTCGGCGCCCGCGGCGACCTGGACGGCGCGATCGCCGCGGCGCACGAGGCTGTCGCGGCGTACGCGTGGCTCGGACTTCCGTTCGAGCTTGCGCGCTCTCGGCTCGTCCTCGGCGAGGTCCAGCGCCGCGCGAAGCAGCGCAAGGCGGCTCGCGAGACGCTCGCTGTGGCGATCGCGGGCTTCGAGGCGCTCGGCGCGCGTCTCTGGGTCGATCGCGCGCGAGCGGAGCAGGCGCGGATCGGCGGCCGGACGACGATCGAGGGTCTCAGCGAGACGGAGCTGCGGGTTGCGCAGCTCGTGGCCGAGGGTCGCTCGAACAAAGAGGTCGCGGCCGCGCTCTTCGTGAGCGTCCGCGCGGTCGAGGCGAACCTGTCCCGCGTCTACGCCAAGCTCGGCATCGAGTCGAGGACGGAGCTCGCCCGCCGCTTTTGAGCCGGCGCCTCCAGCGGGGCGGTCGCGGCATTTCATGTGGACCTCCGCACTTTCGATCGACGTCGCGCGGGTCGATGGTCGTGTTGCGCTCGGTCCGGACCGGGCGCCCGATCGCAGGCTCGACCACTCGAGGGCCCGATCGCTCGAACCTGAGGGAGGACCCCGCACATGTCGCATCCACTGTCCACTCGGCGCAAGGGCGTCGGAGCCATCGCCACCGCGCTCGCCGCCAACCTCGCCTTCGCGGCCATCGTGGCCGGCGCCCAGGCCGGCCCGAGCTACCTCGCCGTCAGCGGCTGGTCCGCCGGCGGCATCGGCCCGAACCTCGTCCGCCTCTCCGCGACGACCAATGGCGCCATCCCCAAGCGCGCCGACCAGTTCATCAACGACAACGTGATCGTGGGGATCGCCTGGGCCGACCTCGGCACCGGCACCGCCCTCGTCGCGACGATCCACCCGACGCTCGGCCGCGACTCGAACCAGCGTCCGGACGGCTGGCACCTGCACACCGTCCAGCTCGCCGGTGGCGCGACCGGCGCGAACGACTTCTGCCTCGTCTCCGTGAACTCCACCCCGACCGCGGGCATCGCCATCCAGGGCAGCTCGATGACGATCAACCTCGCCGCCTCGAAGCTGCCCGACGCCGGCAGCGGCCCGATCTCGGTCGGTGATCTCGACGCGGCGGTCGGCTTCACCGTCCACGGCGGCGACGCCGGCTGCGCGACGGGCCTCGGGGTTCGTGTCCGGACCTAGACCCACCGCCTACCGCCACGCGAGGAGCTCCCGGCCTGGGTCCGGGAGCTCCTTCGATTCCCGGGATCGCTCGGCCGCCGGGAATGACTCGACCGCCGGCCGCGTACATGCGACCGTGCGCACAGTGGCTCGGTGGATCGTCGCGTGCCTGCTCGCCGTTGCCCTCGCGGGCTGCTCGCCCGTGCCGAGCGCGACGCCCGTTGCGACCCCGGTCGCCACGCCGACCCATCGTCCCGTAGCGACCGCCACTCCCCTGCCCACCGACGCGAACCCGCCGGAGCCGAGCATCGGCCCGGAGCTGACGCTCAAGGACCTCGACGCGAGCTTCGCGTACGCCGTCTGCCGGGCACTGCAGTGCGACGTCCACGTCATCGGCTCGGACGGGGTCGATCGGAACGTCACCAACACGCCGGAGGCGGGCGCAGAGGAGCACCAGCCCGTGTTCTCGCCCGATGGTCGTCGCGTCACCTTCCGCTGCCCGCACATCGTCGGGCAGGACCTGCCCGAGAACGGCAACGACGACATCTGCGTCGTCGACGTCGATGGCTCGCATCGCCGCGACCTCACGAACAACGAGACCGCCGACTATTCGAGCGGCTGGTCGCCCGACGGCAAGTGGATCGCGTTCGCGTCCCGCCGCGGCACCGGGCCGGATCTCGCCAACGATCTCTACGTCATGGCGCCCGACGGCAGCCACGTTCGCCGCGTGACCGAGACGATCGGCATCGACGAGTACCCGGTCTGGGCGCCGAACGGCCTGCGAATCGCCTACAGCTGCACGGCCGGAGGGATCCACCCGACCGGCGTCGGCGACTTCGAGGCGTGCGTCGTCACCGCGGACGGCTCCGATCGGCGGCGGATCACCAACACGCCGGGCATCTGCCACCCGCTCGACTGGTCGCCAGACAGCTCGACCCTCGTCATCGGCTGCGATCCCGACGGCAACGGGCCCCTCTTCGACGACCTGTCCCTCGTCGGCGCCGGCGGCGGCGCGCTCACGCGGCTGACCTGGACCGTCGGCTTCGGCGCGAAGTTCACGCCCGACGGCAAGAGCGTGATCTACAAGGATCTCGAGGGGGCGCTTTGGCGCCTCGCGCTGGACCGCTCCGTGCGCTCGCCGATCCAGCTGCCCCACGTCGAGGCCGATTGGGACATCCACTTCGCGGCGGGATAGCCCCGCCGCCGGCTAGCGCCAGTCGACGGTGACGACCTCGATCGGCTCGGACAATCCCTTGAGAATCTCGCTTCGCGGCGGCGATGTGGTGAACCCGTCGCCGACCGTCGCCACGCTGGCGAGAATCTCGCCGCCCTTCGCGACGCCGGCAATACGCGACGCCTCGTGGACGCCCTTGCCGCGGTAGTTCGTCCCGACGACGTTCGCGTCCGCGGCGTGCAGCCCGATTCGCACCTGCGGCGCGAAGCCGTTGCGCTGCCGGTGCTCCTGGAGCCGTCGCTGGATCGCGATCGCGGCGGCGACCGCCTGCTCCGGCGAGTCGAAGCTCACGAAGAACCCGTCGCCCGTCGTCGAGATCTCCTTGCCCTGATGGGCGGTGAAGACCTCGCGCAGCGTCGTGTCGTGCCAGCGCAGGAGCGTGTCCCACGCCTCGTCGCCGAGGACCTCGACGAGGTTGGTCGACCCGACGACGTCGGTGAACATGAACGTCTTGAGCACGCGCCGGAGTGGCTCGGACTTGCCGCGGAGCTGCCACGGCAGGAGCTCGGTGACCTCCTCGATCACGATCGCGGCCGTGGGGCAGGCAAACGACGCCTCGCGCAGCACCGCGTCCTCAACGCTGTCGACGTCGACGATGTCGGCCTTGCCGAAGTCGCCCTTGAGCCAGTCAAAGGCGGTCGGGGCGATGGTGATGCAGTTGCCCGCGCCGATGCACTTGTGCCGGTCGACCCGGACGACGAGCGCCATCAGGCCGCCACGGGGGCGAGACCCCGGAACGCGAACGACGTGGCCTGGGCCCGATCGGTCGCGCCGAGGGTGGCGATGATCCCGGCGAGGCGCTTCGCGACATCCTGTTCGGAAATGCCCAGCCGTCCCGCCATCTCGCGATTGGTCATCCCCTCGGTGAGCAGCTGGAGCATCACCCGATCGTCCGCGTCGATGTCCGGGGCGGCGCCGGCGGGCGCCGAGGCATCCCTGGCGATCGGCTCGCCGGCGAGCGCGACGAGGCGCGATCCCACCGGGCCACGCAGCCAGCGGGCGCGGATCTCCTCGTCCAACGTTCCCTGCACGATGCGCGACAGCTCGAGCTGCATGTAGCTCCGGGCGAATGCGAACTCCTCCGGCGGGGCGGCGGCGGCGAGCACCTCGCCGGCGGGCAGGGTGACGTCGAAGTAGCGGTCCTCGTGGTTGGACTCGACGAGCCCTCCGATCGCCGTCCCGGCCGCGGCGAGGGCGGCGTTCGTATCGCCTCGGGCCATGTGGACGGTAGCCAGCGCCGCTTCCGCCTCCAACGGCCACTGCGGGTGCCCGGACAGGCTCCCGGCGAGGTCCTTGACCTGGTTCGCCGCGTCCTCGGCGACCCCGAGCAGCTCCTGGTCGCCGTTCGCCTTGCCCAGCCGCGCGGCCGCGACCGCCAGCGCCGCCAATGCCTCGCAGCGCGCCGACGCCTTGCCCGCCGCGGTCGCCATCGACACGGCCCGCTCGAGGTGGTCGCGCATGCCCGCGGCATCGCCCGCGGCGGCGCGGAGCAGTCCGCGCCACATCTCGAGCTGGCGGCTGCGCATCGGCGTCGGTGACAAGGAGGCCACCTCGGCGGCGAGGTTCAGCCAGCGCTCGGCCGCCGCGGCGTCACCCAGCGACAGGTGCGTCATTGCGACCCCGCCAGCGGACGCGAACTGGATCGATTGGTCGCCGAGGAGCCGGGCGGAGCGGTACGACTCCTCGCCCCGCGACAGCGCGACGTCGGGCAGCGACTTGGCTCGGCCGAAGACGTGGATCCCGTACAGCAGGTGGAGCTCCTGCTTCGCGCGCTCGCTCTCGGTCACGAGCTCGGTCTGGCGCGAGATCACGCGCTTGATCTCCTCGAGATGCCGCGCGGACGACGAGAGGTGCACCAGGGGCGCGTAGCTGAGGTAGGCCATCGCGATGACGGTCGCCATCACCCCGGATCGATCGTCGATCCGCTCGTAGATCCCCAGCGCCCGCTCCAGGAGCCCGCCCGCCTCGGCCACGAGCGGTCCGAGCGGAAGCCCGGCGACGATGGAGTCGAGCGCCTCGCCCTGCTGCAAGCGGCGCGCGAGATCGAGCCACTGGCCGGTCTCGATCACGTCCTTCACGAACATGGTGCGCAGCCGCGCGATGACGAGCGCCGCCACCTCCCGGAGCGAGGTCGCGAGCATCCGCTCGTCGCCCAGATCCTCGGCGAGGGTCACGGCCCGCCGGAACGCCTCCTCGGCGCCGGCGAGGTCGTTCTCGAACGTGACCCCGCCCATCGAGTCGCCGATCTCGGTCTTCGACAGCGCCTGCCCGAGCTCGAGGTTCGCCCGCAGCTCGGACGCCTTGTCGCCCGCGGCCGCGGCGCGGTCGCGCACCTGACGTGCGAGCTCGGCGGCGGCATCCTCGTCGTGACCGGCACGAAGCGCCGCCGACCGGCGCAGCTGGACGTCGAGCTCGAGCCCGGTGTCGCGCATCGCCTCGGCGAGGGCGCCAAGCTCCGCCAGCCCGTCGAGGCGATCGGAGGAGCGCCGGAGCACCGCGTACGCGTCGTCGCGGCACGTGAGCAGGACTCGCCGATCCGCCGGCGCCGACACCACCGGCAGCGCCGCCTCGACCAGTCGCAGCGCCTCGTCCGCGGCGTTCGACCTGAGCGCAGCGCCCGCCGCGTCGATGGAGAACCGGGCCGCGCGCTCCGTGTCCCCCGCCGCGAGCGCGTGCTGGGCGAGCATCTGGAGGCCCTGGGACGGCGCCTCGCCCCCCTCGAGCAGCAGGTCGACCACCTTGCGGTGGACCTCCCGCCGCCGCGCGTTCGAGAGCTGGCTCACCGCGAAGTCGCGGACCTGCTCGTGGGTGAACGTGTAATCGGCCGCGTCGCCCGCCGGATGCGCCAGCAGCAGGCCCGCCTCGACCGCGGGCCGGAGCGCCTCCGTGATCTCGTCGCTACTCAGCTCGGTCCCGATCGACTGGACGTCGCGAACGCTGAAGCTCCTGCCCAGGATCCCGGCGTCGCCGAGGATGCCGAGGGTGGCCGGCGGCAGCCGCGTGGCGCGACGCGAGATCAGCGTCCGGACCGCGCTTGGGACGAGCCGCGCCGCGTTCCGCCCGAGCCGCCACTCCCCGTCGACCTGCTGCAGCGTGCCCGCCTCGCGGTGGGTCCGGGCCAGCTCCTCGACGATGAACGGGACGCCCTCCGACTGGGTCTGCATCGCCGCGATCGACTGGCCCTCGACGGGCCCGCCGAGCACCTGCCGGAGCAGCAGCCCGGTCTCCGAGGCGCTGAACCGGTTGATCCGGAGCCGCCGGACGAGGCCCATGCGCTCCATGTCGGCGACGAAGTTGGCGGCCTCGGCGACGGTGGCGAACTCGTCCGCTCGGAACGTGAGGAACAGGAAGACCGGGCTGTCGGCGACGCTCCGGACCACGTAGCGCAGCAGCTTCAGGGTGTCGTCGTCGGCCCACTGGACGTCGTCGAGCAGGAGGGCGATCGGCTTGACCCGGGCGAGCTCGCCGACGGCGATGCCCGCGAGGTCGAACGCGCGCAGCAGCTTGGCGTCGGGGGTCAGGTTGGCGAAGCCGGGCTCATCACGACCGGCGAGGGCCTCGACGACGCGGCGCAGCGCGACTTCCGCCCGCGTGCCCACCGCTGCCTCGCGAAGCGCGCCGTTGGCGAACAGGCTCCGTGCGACCAGGAACGGGCCGCGGATCTCCTCGTCGGCGGTGATCGCGACCGTGGTGAAGCCGGCCGCCTCGGTCATCTCGGCGGTGGCGACGAGGAGGCGGGTCTTGCCGATGCCCGGCTCGCCCTCGAGCGTGACGGCGGAGAGGTGGTCCTTCGCGTCGCGGATCGACTGGGCGATCGCGGACAGCTCGACGCTGCGGGCGACGAGGGAGCCGGTCGCGCGGCGCAGCTGCACGGACAGCGAGCACTGCGACTGGACGAGGGGGTCGAGCGGATCGCCCTCGAGGAGGCGCATCGAACCTGCTTCAGTGGGCGCGACCTCGTCCGGGCCGGCCTCGTCCGGGCCGGCGTCGTTCGAGCCGGCCCCGGAAGACGCGTCGGGGCGCGGCGTCTCGGCAACCATCGGTGCCGAAATTATGCGCGCAGGTTCTCGTGAAGGCGCTCGAACCCACGCGGGCCAGTCCCATCTCCCGTGCGAGGGTGCGAAAGTTCGTTGTCGGGGGGTGGTGCGCAGTGGCACTCTTGCGCCGGTGGCCCGCCAGGCGATTCCCCGCTTCGACCTGTACGCGGCGCTCGGGGTCGACCCGTCCGCCGACGATGCGGCGATCGAGGCCGCCTATTGGGACCTCTTCGGGCAGTACGGCGGCGATGCCGAGGCGTCCGACGATCGCCGAATCGTCCGCGCCCGGCTTGCGCGGGAGTGGCTGACCGATCCTGATCGTCGGAGCCGCTACGACGCGTCTCGCGCGCGGGCTGCGGCCCGCGCCGCGGCGAAGTCCGCGGCGGGCGGCGCGGCCGCCGCTGGTGCCGCCGGGGCCGCCGGGGCCGCCGATGCCGCCGATGCCGCCGAAGACGTCGACGATGAGATCGCCGAGGACACCATCCCCTGGCCTGCGGCAGACCTGGGTCGGCAGGCGGCCGAGGAGCGCCGGGCCGCGGCGGAGGCGGCCGAGCGACTCGCCGAGGTGGAGGCTGCCGAGCAGCAGGCGGAGCTGGATCGGCGCGCCGCCGAGATCGAGCAGTCCGAGTCGAGCATCAAGTGGTCCGCGACGCCCGCCGAGCCGATCGCGGACGCCGCTCGAAGACGGAGCCGGTCCCAGCGCAGCCGGCTTCGGTACGTCGGCTGGGCCGCGATCATCGTCGCGGCGATCGCGGCGGTGTACCTCATCTACAACACGCTCGGCTCGACGGGCGTCGCCGTCAACGACACGCCCACGCCACCGCCCGCGGCGACCACCCCACCTGCCACGCCGACGCTGCTCCCTCCGACCCTCGAGCCAACCGTCGCACCGACCGCTCCGCCGCCAACCGCTCCGGGCATCGATACGGCGGCCCTCCAGCAGTCTTCCTGGAACACGCTGCAGTCGCTCATCGCAGCCGCGGCCGATGGCGACGTCGAGACGGCCCAGACGTTCCTCGGCGACACGGCGCAGGGGCTCCGCGCCTCGGGTCTGCGCCGGGCAGCCTTCCCGAGCGTGACCGCGGACCAGATGACCGTCAGCCAGGACCTGGATGGCTACCTCGCGGTGGCGGACGACACGAGCCGCCTGACCTCGGCCGATGGCACGAC
>Ga0070696_100000439_pt1 | contig 26046 bp, 21 predicted proteins | sample KBSK1253metaG_FD_65474 | JGI IMG/M metagenome (GOLD analysis project Ga0070696, IMG submission 65474) | Corn, switchgrass and miscanthus rhizosphere microbial communities from Kellogg Biological Station, Michigan, USA - KBS K1-25-3 metaG | ecosystem: Host-associated > Plants > Roots >... | reverse complement strand
TGCGCTTGCGGGGAAACACGTGCCGCATTTCAAACCGGGCAAAGACCTGCGTGAACGCGTCAACGACGGCGCGGATCAGCCGATCCGGGATTAGTCCGGCGGCGCTGCAGGCGGCCCAGGGCTAATGTCCGACCTTCCGCTGCTGGCTTGGGGGTTGGTGGTCGCGGCGCTGGTGGTGGGGATTCTGGCCGGACATTTCGGCTGGGGTACGCGCTGGACCGTTTCGCGCAGCAAGCTGCATCCCGATTATTTGACGGGTCTCGACTATCTCGTGACCGAGCAGCCGGATCGGGCGCTCGACATGTTCTTGAAATTGATGGACGCCAACGCGGATACGATCGAAACCCATTTCGCGCTGGGCGCTCTGTATTGCCGGCGCGGAGAAGTCGAGCGCGCCATCCGCATTCATCAAAACATACTGGCACGGGAGCAATTGCCTCAAGAGCATCGTGAGCAGGCCCTGCTCGCGCTCGCTCAGGATTACCTGCGTGCCGGGCTGCTCGACCGTGCAGAAGGCTTGTTTCTACAGGTCAGCGAGGTGCCCCGATTGCGCGCCAGCGCGCTCGACGCGTTGCGCGGGGTCTATGAGCGGCAGCACGACTGGCAACAGGCATTGGGCATCTATCGACAGCTGGCGCGCATCAAGTCGGCGCCGCCGCGTGCGGTGGCGGCACACTATTTGTGCGAGTTGGCGACGCTGGCGATCGAGCGGGACGAGATCGACGACGCGCGGCGGCTGCTGCGCGAAGCACGCGCAGAGACGGCGCCGTTTCCGCGCGCGGTGCTGCTGCGCGCGCAGATTGCGGAACGGCAAAAACAGCCCGAATTGGCCGTGCGGCTGCTGCGGCAGGCACTCACCGAATCGCCGGAGCTTCTGCAGGAGGAGCTGCCGCACTTGCTGGAATTGGTGGGGCCGGATTCGCGCGACGAGGTGCTCGCCGAACTCGTCGCACGGGCCGAGTCGCATGATTTCGGCGAATTGAAGCGCCTGGTGTTCGCGGCGATCGCCGCCGATTTGGTTGGCGCTCCGCCGCTGCGCGCCGCGATCGAGAAAGTCTTCTCACAGGACGCTACGTTGCAGTCGGTGTGGCGGGCGGGCCCGGCGCAGTTCGAGCGCGTCGCGCACGACATCGGCGCATTGCTGGCGCAGGCGGAGAAATACCGGTGCATCGAATGCGGCTTTTCGGGCCGCAGCTTCTACTGGCATTGCCCGGCGTGCCACTCTTGGGAGAGCTTCGAGGCGTACGCCATCGTCAAACTCCGCTAGCGCATGGGATTGCCGCCGGCACATGGGATTTTCCGCCGCTGCGTGGGATTTGTCCGACGGCGCCAGTCGTTGAAATCCGTTATTATTTCTCCATGCCATACCCAACCGTAAAAACAGTCGTATTTCCCGTCGCCGGACGCGGTACCCGATTCCTTCCCGTCACCAAGGCCAGTCCGAAGGAAATGCTCCCGATCGTCGACAAGCCGCTGATTCAATATGCCGTCGACGAGGCGCTCTCCGCCGGCGCCGACACCTTGGTGTTCATCACCGGGAGCTCCAAGCGAGCCATCGAGGATCACTTCGACAGCAATCCCGAACTCGAGGCCGTGCTGCAGGCGCAGGGCAAGCAGGAATTGCTCGATACGCTCCGAGGGATTCTGCCGAGCTGGGCCTCTTGCGTATACATTCGCCAGTCGGCGCCGTTGGGTCTGGGTCATGCGGTGCTGTGCGCGAGACCCGTCGTCGGGAATGCGCCCTTCATGGTGCATCTCGCGGATGATTTGATCGATGCAGCGGTGCCGTGCCTCAAACAAATGGTCGACGTGTACGAAGCTCGCGGGAGCAGCGTGCTCGGCGTGCAAAACGTGCCGAAGCAGGAGACGGACAAGTACGGCATCGTGACGGTGGACGAAAAGATAGCGCCCCGGCTCGGCAGGATCTCCCACATCGTGGAAAAACCCAAGCCGGAGAAGGCCGCGTCCACGCTCGCCGTGGTCGGGCGCTACCTGCTCACCGCCGCCGTGTTCGACGATCTGGCGAAGATAGGCAAAGGTGCCGGCGGTGAGATTCAACTCACCGACGGCATAGCGCGCCTCATGCAGCGCGAACCGGTGTATGCCTTCGAATTCGAGGGCAAGCGCTATGACTGCGGCAGCAAACTCGGGTACTTGCAGGCGACCGTGGAGTACGGCCTGAAGCACCCGAGTCTCGGGCCGGATTTCGCCGGCTATCTTCGAGGTCTGATAGCGAAGCTGTCCTAGCGGAAACGGCCGCGTTGCTGCTGGCCGAAGCTGCGCGTACCAGAACTCGGCGCCCGGCGCGGGTCGCGGCGTTCGGAATTCCCGTGATGGCCCCGACCCTGCGACTGTGCGGGACGGTCGCCCGCGCCGCGATTTCCGCGGTCAGCCGCAGGCGGTGCCGATTCGAGAATTTTGAAAACCGGCGTGGCGACCGTGGGGATGCTTCGATGCAGAACCCGCTCGATGTCGCGCAACAATCCGGCTTCATCGCCCGACACCAGCGAGACGGCTTCGCCAGCGGCGCCGGCGCGGCCGGTGCGGCCGATGCGATGGACGTAGTCCTCCGGCACGTTGGGCAACTCATAGTTGACGACCTGCGGCAGCTCTTTGATATCGAGCCCGCGGGCCGCGACCTCGGTCGCCACCAACGCCGTTACCTGACCGCGCTTGAACATGTCGAGCGCTCTCACTCTTGCCGCCTGGCTCTTGTTGCCGTGGATCGCCGCTGCCTGGATGCCTGCTCCCTCCAGCTGCTGCGTCAGCCGATTGGCGCCATGCTTGGTGCGCGTGAAGATCAACACCTGGCGCCACTGGCCTTCTTGGATCAGGTGCACCAACAGATGCCGCTTCAGTTCCTTCTGCACGCGATACGCACGTTGCTCGACCAGCTCGATGGGCGCGTTTCGCGGCGCGACTTGTATCGTCAGTGGATTTTGCAGAAACCGTTCCGCCAAACTGCGGATATCGTCGGAGTAAGTGGCGGAGAACAGCAGGTTCTGCCGCTTCTGCGGCAGCAATTTGATCACGCGGCGAATATCGGGGATGAAACCCATGTCGAGCATACGGTCGGCTTCGTCGAGCACCAGCACCTGCACCTTGGAAAGATCCACCGCACGCTGCTGCGCGAGATCGAGCAGGCGACCCGGCGTGGCAACCAAGATGTCGCAGCCGCTGCGCAAAGCGGTGATCTGAGGGTTGATGCTCACACCGCCAAACACCTGATAGGTGCGCAGCTGCGAATACTTGCCGTAGTCGCGGGCGCTCTCCGCCACTTGCGCGGCGAGCTCGCGGGTGGGCGTCAGCACCAGCGCGCGGGGCGCCCGGCTGGAGCCGTGCGCCTGATCGCCGGTGAGGCGCTGCAGAATGGGAAGCACGAAGCCGGCCGTCTTGCCGGTGCCGGTTTGAGCGCCTGCCAGGACATCACGGCCGGAGAGCACCGCGGGGATCGCCTGTGCTTGAATGGGCGAGGGCGAGTCGTAGCCCTTATCGGCGACAGCACGCAGCAATTCGGGCAGTAGCCCGAGATCGGAAAATGACATTAAATATCCTTAAGAGTGGACTCGCACGACGGAGCATGAGCTTCCGCAGCGGTCAGCAGCGAGGGGGTAAATGAACGAAGTGCGTCGAGGACGGACCGCGAGCTCAAGGTGGCACTGACCGAGCACCTACCCTATTGAGCTGCCGGCACTGTACAGGGTCGGGGCTGCCGCGTCCAGTTGCGGCAGCCCCGTGGGCATGCTTCATCGATTTGCTTCAGCGGTTTGCTTCAGCGCTTGGATGAACCGTCCCGCTTGGATGCACCATCCCGATTGGATGAACTGCCGCTGTTGCGTGGGGATGACTGCGTCCCATTCACCGATCCATTCGATGAACCGCTCCCCGCAGCGTTGACCGCCGCGGAGTCGTTCGAGTGATGCGCATCAGCGCTCGGAGCGGGCGCTGCCTCGGCAGCGGCAGAACCCGTGTCGGCCGCGCCGGCCGCGCCCGAGATTGCCTGCGTCGCCGGTGTGTTGGCCGTGCCCACGGCACCCAAGGTGTTGGCCACGCTTGCGGCGCCCAAGGTGTTGGCCGTGCTCGCGGCACCCAATGTATTGGCCGCGCCTGCCACGCCCGACGTGTCGGCCGCGCCCGCGGTGCCCAATGTATTGGCCGCGCCCGCCACGCCCGACGTGTCGGCCGCGCCCGCGGTGCCCGAGATCGCCTGCGTCGTCGACGCGGCTGCGTTTGCCGTATTGCTCGCGCCCGTGGCGGCGTGGAAAATCGGCTGCGGATTCACGGCGCCGAGCGAGCCGTTGATCCCGCCCTGGGAACCCAAGCCGCCGGCGCCGCCCAAGTTTCCCGGCCCGCCGAAGCCACCTAAGTTGCCGCCCAAGCTGCCTCCCAAGCTACCTCCCAAGTTGCCGCCGAGACCGCCCAGGTGCCCTGCATATGCGGGCGAGGTTGCCGCCAAGATCGCCGCCATCGCGGCGCTCGCAAAAAACCCATTGCTATTCATGTCGTGCTCCTGTGGTACCGCAGACATCCCGCGGCCTTCACTGTCGATACGACGCAGCCGGCGAGTTTCTTCCACGAACCTCAGCGGCGATTCAGGACTGCCGGATCCACTCGGTAATCCCCGCCGACCAAGCCGAAACCATATGTCAAATCTCGGCCGGGAGGCCCCAGATCGACTGCGGTTTTTGCCAGTGCGTCGATGGCCGCTTGTGCGTCCGACGTGCCCGGTGCCGCAATTCTGGCTGCCAGCAGCCCGGCGACTATCGGCGCCGCGAATGAAGTGCCGCGCACCGCGGAATAGGCGTGATCGGCGTTGGCTGCGGCCAGATCCGCGCCTGGCGCGGCAAACATCACCTGCGGTCCGCGCGCCGCCTCGATGAGTACCCGATGATGTACATCGACTGCGGTGACGCCGACGACATGTTCATAAGAGGCGGGATAGAGCGGCGGCGCCGCCGGACCGTCGTTGCCCACCGCCGCGACGATCACATAGCCCGCGGCGACGAGGGCGCCGACGACTCGCTCGAGCATGATGTTCTTCGGACCGACCAGGCTGACATTGATGACCGGGACCTTTTCTTGCACCATCCAACCGAAAGCCGCCACCAAGGCATCAGCGGCTCCACCGGTGGGGCGGCCGCAATACACATCCGCCGCATACAGCTCCGCATCCGGTTCCACGCCCTGAAAGACTTGGGCTCGCCCGACCAAGAGTGAGGCAACCGCTGTCCCGTGGGCCGCCGGAACTGGGTGATTCTCGCAACCCGAGGTATGGACAACGGAGCCGCGGAACGCGGGATGTGTCGTGTCGACGCCGGTATCCAGCAGTCCGATGCGCACGTGGGGCCGCGTCGGGTCCGACGCATTCCCGGCCGCGCCGCGCCCAGCCGTCGCGCCGTCAGCGGTCGTCGCGCGGTCAGCGGCCGTCGCGCCGCCAGCGGCCATCGCGCCGCCGCCGCTATAGATGTGGTTGTAGTCGTAAACTCCCGCCGGATCGGCTTTGCGCAGCGTGCGCAGCGCGTTTTTTGTCGACATTCCCGGGGGTGCTTTCAGTATCGTCAGGTGAATACCCAGGCTGCCGATGGTGTCTTCACGATCGACGACGAATCCCAGAGAACGAGCATGATCCAGGGCCGCGGCCATCGGCGACAGAACGAGAATCTCATTGCGTACAACGGGTTCGCCGTTCGGGTCGGAATCCACCAGCCGGGGGTTCGCGCGGATCAATCGGGCGATTCCGATATGGCGCAAGTCACTCAGGCGATCGAGGGGCCGCGAGTCGACCTGATCGAGGGATTGCAGCGTCTGCGGCAGAGCGTTTGGCGGGACGGCCGGAAGCGGCAAAGCGGGCAGGCGCACTTGCGCCGAGGCCGCCGTGGCGGCCAGAGTCATCGCCATAAAGAATCGCATTGAACCTGACATGCCGGAATCTCGCTTTGCCGCTCGGGCCGCCATTTTAGGCCGATATTTCCGCTCGGCTGATACAATGAATGGAAGAATCGCCACATCTCGAACGTCTATCCAATGAATACGAGCGAGACATCGCAAAACGTCCATGAGCAGATCGTCGCATTGCTGCCGCGGCTGAGGCGATTTGCGCGCAATTTGACGCGCAACCCGCATGACGCCGACGACGTCGTGCAGATCGCGCTGGAACGGGCGCTGAGCCGATTGGAGCAATGGCGCAGCGATGCGCGCCTCGATAGTTGGCTGTTCAAGATCGTCAGGAACGCTTGGATCGACGAACTGCGTTCGCGCGGGCGGCGGGACAAGATTTTCATCGCCGAGGAAGCGGGCGAGAATGTCGGTACGGAATCGATGGAAATGGAAACGGAAATGATGTCGGTCCAGTCGGCGATGGCTCGGCTGCCGGAAGATCAGCGGGTCGCGGTGAGTCTGGTACTCATCGAGGGCTTGCCTTATAAACAAGCCGCGGAGGTGCTTGACGTTCCCATCGGTACGCTCACCAGCCGGCTCGCGCGTGGCCGAGAGGCATTGCAAGCACTCCTGAAGTCGGAAGGTAGGACCTCATGAAGATTTCCGATGAAACACTCATGGCATTCGCCGACGGTGAACTGGACGCTGCGGCGCGCGCGGCGGTGGAAACGGCCATGCGCGAGGATCCGCAAATCGCGGAGCGAGTGGCCCAGCACCGAGCCTTGCGTCAGCGAATTCATATGGCGTATTCGGCCGAACTCGCGGAGCAGGTTCCGGAGCGCTTGGTGGCCGCGGCCAGGGGAGCCGCCAGACCGCAAGTATCCAAGGTCGTCGATATCAAGGATGCGCGTGAGGCGAGCGGGCGCGATGCCTTGCGCGCGCGGGCGCCGAGATCATGGCGGCAACCGGCGGCGTCGATCGCCGCCAGCCTGATCGTTGGAGTCGGCCTCGGCTATTCCGTATTGCGGCATGCGGAGCCGTTCGCGCGAACCGCCGCCGGTGCGCTCGTGGCACGCGGACAACTCGCGAATGCGCTGTCGAACCAACTCGCCGCCGAACAGGCAGCGGGGTCGGCGGTGCAAATCGGGCTCAGTTTCGTGGCGAAATCCGGCGTTTACTGCCGCACCTTTGCGCTCTCGGGCGCGGTGTCGCCGTCGGGACTCGCGTGCCGTCACGGCCGGGAATGGCAGATTGAGACCCTGACTCAGTCGGCCCACGGTGCGATCGATGGGTCCGGATATCGGACTGCGGCTTCAAGCATGGCCCCGGCGATTCTGAGTGCCGTGCAGGAACAAATTGCCGGGGAACCGCTCGATCAAGCGGGAGAGTCCGCGGCGCTGCGGCGAGATTGGATGCCGGCGGATCGTTGAGAGCGTCTTACAGGCGCCCGCGCGATTACGGCGTGGGACGGGCTTGCGCCTTACGCTCCTTCCGGCGAGCGTGCAGTATCGCTTCGGTGTAGCCGTTGGCCTGTTCCCGCCCCTTGAATATCAAATCGCACGCGGCCTTGAACGCGACATTGTGGTCAGGGTCACGGGCGAGGGGGCGATATTCGGGGTCAGCGGCGTTTTGCCGGTCCACTACGCTCGCCATGCGGCGCAGCGCGAGCATGACCTGTTCGGGCGAGCAGATTCCGTGCTGCAACCAATTGGCCACGTGCTGGCTGGAGATACGCAGAGTGGCACGGTCCTCCATCAGAGCGACATCGTAATAGTCCGGTACCTTCGAGCAGCCGATGCCGAAATCGATCCAACGCACCACGTATCCTAAAATGCTCTGTGCATTATTGTTGAGTTCCTCTTCGATATCCGCAGCGCTCAGGCGGAGCGATGCGGCAAGAGGCGGCGTCAAAATGTCATCGAGCGCGGCGCGTGGGCGCGTCGACAGCTGCGCCTGCACCTGGGCGACGTTCACTTTGTGATAGTGCAGCGCATGCAGGGTGGCCGCCGTAGGGGAGGGTACCCAGGCGGTGTTCGCGCCCGCGAGCGGCTGCGCGATTTTGGACTCGACCATGTCCGCCATGAGGTCCGGCATGGCCCACATGCCCTTGCCGATCTGTGCGCGGCCGCGCAGGCCGCAGCTGATCCCGATATCGACGTTTTGCCGCTCGTAGGCGTCCAGCCACAGCGCCTTCTTGAGTTCGCTTTTGCGCACGACGGCGGCTGCCTCCATCGAGGTATGAATCTCGTCGCCGGTACGGTCCAGAAAGCCGGTATTGATGAATACCACGCGGTGCCGCGCGGCGCGGATACATTCCGCAAGATTGACGCTGGTGCGCCGCTCTTCATCCATGATGCCGATTTTCAGCGTGTTGCGCGCAAGACCCAACAGCTCCTCGACCTGGATGAACAATTCATCGGCGAACGCGACTTCGGCGGGTCCATGCATTTTGGGTTTCACGATGTAGATCGATCCGGAGCGCGAATTTCGCCGTGCACCGCTTCCGCGCAGGTCATGCAATGCAATAAGTGAGGTGACCGCGGCATCGATGAAGGTTTCCGGTATCGGTTTGCCGCGCAGGGTCACGGCATCGCAGAGCATGTGGTGGCCGACGTTGCGCACCAACATGAGGCTCCTGCCCGGCAGCGTGATTTCCTCGCCCGCCGCCGTCCGGTAGCGGCGGTCCGCGTTCAAGCGGCGCATCAGCGTTGTACCGCCTTTCTCGACACGCGCTTCCAACGCGCCGTTCATCAGTCCCAGCCAGTTCCGATAGACCCGGACCTTTTCCTCCGCGTCAACCGCGGCGACCGAATCCTCGCAGTCTTGGATGGTGGTAATCGCGGACTCCAGCACCACGTCGCTGATGCCGGCGGGATCGTCACGGCCGATGAAGTGCGTCCGGTCGAGGTGCAGCTCGACGTGCAGTTCGTGGTGGACCAGCAAGAGCACCGCCGGAGAGTTTTCCTCGCCTTGGAAGCCGCAGAAGGCCGCCGCATCTTTCAAGCAGGTCACGGCGCCGCTCTTCAAATGAATGCCGAGCCCCTGTGTGGTCACGCGGTAGGCGGCGGCGTCGTGATGCGAACCATCGGCGAGTGCGAAGTGTTCATCCAGGAAGTCGCGAACGAAGGCGATGACCTTTGCGCCGCGTTGCGGATTGTATTTACCGGTGCGGGCCGCGCCTTCCTCCGCAATGACGTCGGTACCGTACAGCGCGTCGTACAGGCTGCCCCAGCGGGCGTTGGCTGCATTCAGGGCATAGCGCGCATTGTTGACCGGCACCACCAATTGAGGTCCGGCAATCCGGGCGATTTCCCGATCGACGCCGGCGGTCGCAATGACGAACGGCGCCTGTTCGGGCATCAGATAGCCAATTTCGATCAGAAAGGCTTTGTAGCTGCGATCCAGGGCCGCGCCGGGGTGCCGGCGGTGCCAGGCATCGATTTTCGACTGCAACTCGTCGCGCCGCTGCAGCAGTACGGCGTTCTTGGGTGCCAAGGTGCGGACGAGCGACGCGAATCCGCTCCAGAAGCGCCGTTCTTGAATGCCGGTACCCGGCATGGCTTCGTGGGTGACGAAATCGTACAGGGTCTTGTCGATCCCAATGTCATCTACGTCGACTATCGCCGGCATTGCGGGTTCCTGCGTGAGTTATCGAAACTGACCGGTTACTATATTGACAATGGTGTCGCAGTGCGACACCCTTTAAAAAACCACATGCGCGGAATCCATGACGTCCCGCGCGGCCATCGCATCATGAGTTTGTTGATTCGAATCAACCTGGCGCTCGGCGCGGTATTCGTGGCTGCCGCATTGATAGCGGGGTATGCCTGCTGGACCATTCTCGAAGCCAACGCGCGGCGCGAGGTAATCGCCGAGGCGGGCCTGATGATGGATAGCGCCCTGGCGATTCGCGCCTATACCGCCACTGAGATCCTGCCCCTGCTCGGCGACCATATGAAGGATGATTTTCCTCCGCAAAGCGTGCCTTTTTATGCTGCGACACAGAACTTCCTGAAACTTCGCGAGCGGCACCCCGAATACACGTACAAGGAATCGACGCTGAACCCGACGAATCCACGCGATCGCGCGACAGACTGGGAGGCCGACATCATTCAACAGTTCAGGAACGATGCGCGGGCTCGGGAAGTGGTTGGGGAGCGCGTCACGCCCGTGGGCGAAGCACTGTACCTGGCGCGCCCCATCCGCACCGAGCCTGAATGCTCTACTTGCCATAGCCTGCCGGCGTCGGCGCCGCGAAGTCTGATTGCACGCTACGGCAGCAACAATGGCTTCGGCTGGCAGCCCAACGAAACAGTGGGCGCACAAATCGTCTCGGTACCGTTTGCACGCGCAACCGCGAGTGCCGACCGGGCGTTTCGGGCGTTCATGACGTCGCTGATCGCCGTTTTTGCGGCAGTATTTCTGGTGATCAATGCGGTGCTCTATCTCTTGGTGGTAAGGCCCCTGCGGCACATCGCGCAGATCGCGGACCGGTTGAGTCTGGGCGATATGTCGGCGGCGGATTTCCCGGGGCGCGGCGCCAAGGAAATCGCGTCGTTGACCCGCTCTTTCGATCGCATGCGAAAGAGTCTGGAAAAGGCTTTGCGGCTGCTCCAGAGTTAAGGGAATGACTCGAGACGTATTCATCAGTTATTCCCAGCCGGATATGGGCTGCGCCTATGAACTGGTCGATCGGCTCGAGGAGCAGGGAATTCAATGCTGGATCGCTCCGCGCGACATTGTACCCGCGGCGGATTGGGCGGCGGAGATCATCGACGCTATTTCTGCGGCGCGCGCAATGATCCTGGTGTTTTCGGCCAGCAGCAACCAGTCGCCGCAAGTGCGCCGCGAAGTGGAGCGGGCGGTGCATAAACAAATCAGCATTCTGCCGTTTCGCATCGAAGACGTGCTGCCGTCCAAGAGCCTCGAATATTTTTTGAGCGCGCAGCATTGGCTGGACGCCTTTCCGCCGCCACGGGAGCCGCACTATGCGCGGCTTTGCAGCTATCTCAAGGCACAGTTGGCCGCCGCTGCGCCCTCGCAATCCACCCCTGTGCATACGGGCACCGCGGGCACGGAAAGCACGGGGGCGGCGGGCGCGGGCATCAGCGGCACCATCGGGGCCGGCGCCGGCGCATCCGGCACGCCGAATCTCGCATTCGACGCGGCCGAACTGCACCGCATCGAACGGTACCTGGCTGGATACATCGGTCCGCTTGCCAAACACCTGGTGAAAGCAGCGGCTTCGCGCGCCACCGGTAAAGAGGATCTGATTGCCCGTCTCGCGGCGGAGTTGGATACCGAGTCGGATCGGCATGAGTTTTCGCGGCGCTGTCGGATCGACCGGCCGGGTGATTGAGAGTGGTTGCGCCTGGGAGTTCAATTCAGGTTATGTGGCGGCGGCCATGCGGCCGGCAAAATGAACCGTGGCCAAGGCGGCGTAGCGCAAACTTTCGAACATCGTCGAGAGCTGAAAGCTCAGAATGAATAGTGCCGCGTAGAAGGCACCCGGTGTGGTGGATTCCCACTGCAGTGCGACACCGGCCATGCGGTTACGCAGCGGCGGTAGATTCATACCGTAACCAAGCATGGCACCGAGAAGTGCTCCGGCGAGGATGTCGGTGGGGTAGTGAAAGCCCAGATACACGCGCGGGAAGTCGATTATCAAGAAAGAGTAGAGCATCGCCAGCAGGCCGGTACGCCAGGATATGAAACACAATCCGGCCGCGAGCGCGGAGAACAACACGGCATGATCGCTGGGAAACGCGCTCCAGGCCATGAACGCGTCGGATGCTTCGCCATTTGGCGGAATGAAATGCAGTGCGGGCTCGAAGCGCGGCCGCACGCGAAACGGCAGCAATAGCGCCAAGATCCGCGCAAGGAGAATGCCCACGACGCCGGCACCGAGAGTGCACAACAGATGCTCGCGTGTACGCTGCGCGATTCCGGTATCGACTTTGCGAAACCAGTACCACCAGAAGAGCGCCATGAAAACGGCGCCCTCGAACAGATGGTTGCCGGAGATGAAATCGATCCCTTTGTCAAAGTTGACCGACATGCCGACCAGCGAATTCAGCCAACGCAATGGTATTGCATCGAAGCGATTGAGCGATGCGGGCGGCATGATGGTTGCAGCGTAAATGAGGAACGACGCCCGAACAGTGCGCCAATTCTCAGTTGCCCCCGTGTTCGGCGGCTACCGTGACCCGCTACCACTGACCTAACTGCAGCGCGCGGCAAGCCCGTCTTTGACTTTTAAGTTTTTCTCGCGATATATAGAGTCAAACATAAGCGAGGGGATTTTTGATGACTGCTGAGAACCGCGACCGTGGCCGGTACTTTGGTTCGGTCCTTCTGGCCGGTACGGGATTAGGAGTGCTCCAGGTCACTGGGGCACACGCGGAAAACGCGACCACCGGCTCACTTCCAAATCGAGGCGCGCTGGAGGAGATTTACATTTTTGGTCAGAAGGACGCCTATAAGGTGGACTCTTCCAGCTTGCCACAGCTGACGGTCCCGATTATCGAGGCACCTCAATCGATCGACACCATTACCGAACAGGTACTGCAGGATCGAGCGGCCACGGACTTGAACCAGGCTTTGCACACCGTACCCGGAATCACCATCGGCGCCGGCGAGTTCAAGTCCATGGGCAATAGTCCGACGATACGTGGATTCGTCGCACGGACCGACATGTTCCTGGATGGGATTCGCGACTACGGCGATTATTTCCGCGATCCATTCAATCTCGAAACCATCGAGGTCCTCGAAGGACCGTCGTCGATTCTGTTCGGACGGGGATCGACCGGCGGCGTGATCGAACAGGTCAGCAAGCTGCCGAAGCTCCAAGAGGCCGTCTCGGGAACGCTCACCGGCGGAACGGACGATACTCGGCGCGCGACATTCGACGTCAGCGAACCAATTCCCGGCCTTGGCGAGGGTACCGCGGTCAGACTCAATGTGATGGGCCACAAGGCGGATGTGGCCGATCGAGACGTCGTTGCGGACTCCCGTTGGGGCGTTGCGCCAAGCATCGCGTTCGGCCTCGGAACGCCGACGCGGTTGACGGTCGCATATTTTCATCAATACAACGACGACATCCCTGACTATGGGTTGCCGTATTTCGGCATGACGCCGGCGGCGGTGCCGCGCGACAATTTCTACGGTTTCAGGAGCGATTTCATGCGGACCCGCACTGATATCGCGAGTTTCAAGGCGGAGCATGATTTTTCTGAAGCGTTCACGCTCCAGAATCAGGTCCGGTACGCCGGCTATTCACGCGACTTCCGCTTCAGCGAGCCATTGATCGCCACCACCATTCCGTTGAGCACCCCTCTGTCGGCCGTGAATGTCACCCGAAATGTCAACTCGGGAAGCAGTGCTGACTCGATGCTGTGGGACCAGCTGTTCGCGACGGTGCGCTGGCAGTCCGGCGCTATTCGGAATACGTCCGTCATCGGAGTCGAGGGCGGTCATGAGAAGGCTGCGCCGCAATTCGAAAACAGCCGGGGCGTGCCAACGACCCCCTTACTGGACCCAAACGAAAACCAGGTCTTTGCGGCGACGAGCACATATCCTCGGTACAAGACTCACCTCAGCGCAAACAGCGTCGCGCCGTTCGTAATCGACACGGCGAAGCTGGATCGCTGGGAGGCGACGGTCGGGGTTCGTTGGGATCGTTTCGATGTCGACTATAACGATATCAACTATTCGGCGACGGTGCCGGGCAGGGTCGTGAAAACGGATCATATCCCCCACACGGACGAGATGTTCAGCTATCGCGCGGCGCTGTCCTACAAGGTCGCGGCAAACGGGAACTTTTATCTCTCGTTTGGAACGTCCTTCAATCCGTCCGCGGAAGATCTGTCGCTGATCAGCAGCTCGCGGTCCTTTTCGTTGAACAATGCGCAGCTGGATCCGGAAAAGAACCGGACGTACGAACTCGGCACGAAGTGGGCACTTTTCCAGGAGCGTCTGAATGTGAGTGCCGCGATATTCCGGCTCGAAAAGGAGAACGCCCGCGTTCCGGATCCCAGCAACCTGCTGGTGAACATCCTGGCCGGCAGCCAGCGAGTCGACGGCGGTGAGGTACGTGCCGAGGGCCGCCTCACCGCAAACTGGCAGATCGTCGGCGGTTACACCTACCTCGACAGCAAGGTGACGAAGTCCTTCGACCACGCGGCGCCTGTGGGGTCGCCGCTGATGAATACACCCAAACACGCTTTCACGGTGTGGAGCGTTTATCGGCTGGGTGATCGATTCCAGTTTGGCGGGGGCGGGCGATTCGATTCCTCGCAATATACCCAGAATGTCCCCCCCATCAAAACGGTCCCGGGGTTCTGGGCGTTCGACACAATGGCCAAGTATGCGATCACGCCGCACATCGCGGCCCAGGTGAATGTGAACAATCTGTTCAACAGGTACTATTACGACCAGCTGCATTTCTTCCATGTGGTACCCGGCCCCGGCCGTACCGCACTTCTCAGCCTAAATGTACGCTTTTGACATGCTCACTGTTCCGCGCTTGCTCTCCGTGTCCCAGGTCACCGAGTTTCAGAAGCTCCTGGGAGCTGCGGAGTGGATCGACGGAAAGGCAACAGCGGGGTACCTCTCGAGCCGGACAAAAGACAATGCGCAGATTCCGGAGGATCAGCCGGTCGCTCGGCGGCTCGGTGACGTGATCCTGGACGAGCTTGACAATAACCAGCGCTTCATCGCAGCCGCCCTGCCGCTGAAAGTTCTTCCGCCGCTGTTCAACAAGTACACCGGCGGCCAATCCTACGGGGGACACATCGACGGCGCCGTGCGGCCAATGAGCGGCACGCGCCATCGGGTGCGAACGGACCTTTCGGCAACGGTTTTTCTGACCGACCCCACAGAGTACGACGGTGGCGAGCTCGTTATCGGTGAGGGGGGCGAGGAAAAGCGGGTCAAACTGCCGGCCGGAGACATGGTGCTGTACAGCGGGGGCACGATCCATCGAGTCACGCCGGTCACCCGAGGCGTACGGCTTGCAGCTTTCTTCTGGGTGCAGAGCATGGTCAGGGATGGCGGCAGGCGCGCAATTCTCTTCGATCTGGATAACGCGCTTCAGCAGCTGGGCCGCACCGGGGCGGATCATGACGCGTGCGTGCGCCTGGCCGGCGTTTATCACAACCTGCTGCGCCAGTGGATTGATACTTAGTCGGCAAGCGCACGAAGTGACCTGGGCGGCGCCGGCACCAGGATCAGCGATTTACAAATTCCCAAACCTTGGAAATCACGACCGATCCCTCGCCGACGGAGGAGGCGACGCGCTTGACCGAGCCCGCGCGAACGTCCCCCACAGCGAAGATCCCGGGCATCGAGGTGGCAAAGGGTGAGAGCGCCGAGGCGGCGCCGGCACCGGTAATCACGAACCCCTTGTCATCGAGTTCCACGAGTCCGGATAGCCACTCGGTGTTGGGCGCCGCGCCCACCATGATGAAGAGCGCGCGCGTTTCGACTTGGCGGGTCGCGCCGCTCTTGGCGTCGCGGATGGTCAGCGCCTCGAGGTGTCCGGTGCCCTGTAAAGCGCTTACTTCGGCACCGTACTCGATGGTAATGCGGGGATCGGCTTGGAGCCGGCTGGAGAGGTAGCTCGACATCGAGGCGGCGAGCGATGAGCCGCGGACCAACACGCGCACGCGGCACGCCGAGCGGCTGAGAAACATCGCGGCCTGACCCGCCGAGTTGCCGCCGCCAATGATGACGGCTTCGGTTCCTTTGCAGTAGCGGGACTCCATCTCGGTCGCGGCATAGTAGACCCCCGCGCCTTCGAAGTCGGCAAGCCGCTCGAGCGGCAGCCGGCGGTACTGAACGCCGGTTGCGACCACGACGGCCTTGGCACGCACGCGCTGGCCGTTGTCGAAGGTGGCGCAGAAGCTCTGATCCTCGAATCTCTCGAGGTGCGCTACCCGCCGTGGCATGGCGAAACGCGTCCCGAACTTCATGGCCTGTATCTCGCCGCGCCAGACCAAGTCGGCACCCGAAATACCGGTGGGGAAGCCCATGTAATTCTCGATGCGGCTCGAGGTGCCTGCCTGGCCGCCGATGGCGACATCCTCAACGACCAGCGCGCGGAGCCCTTCGGCCCCGGCATAGACACCCGCGGCCACGCCCGCGGGGCCGCCGCCCACGATCAGCACGTCGAAGGTCTCGTCGTTGTGGAAGTCGAGATTGAGGCCGAGCAAGCGGGCGACCTTGTCGGGCGTGGGATCGGCTACAACCACGTTGCGCCCGAATATGACCGCGGGCACCGCGGGCGCGATCGAGCAGCGGCGGGCGGTGGCCTCCGCTTCGGGACTTCGCAGCGGCAGGGAGCTGTAAGGAATGCGGTTGCGGCTGGCAAACTCCGCAATGCGGCGCACGTCACGGTCTTCGTCTTCGCCGATCAGCCGCAGGCTGCTGTCCCGATCGTCGAGTTGGCGGCGCCGGCGCGCCGAGAACACCGTGATGATGATGTCCGACATCTCCGGGATTTGAGACATCAGCGTGAGCATGGCTTCCCGCGGTACTTCCAGCACCCGTGTGTCTCGCACCGCGCGCATGGGCATCGAGGACGCGCCGCCGTTCAGAAAGGAAATTTCACCCATGAATTGCGTCGGACCCAGCGTCGAGGGGAAGTGGCGTTCGTCGGTGTAGGGGTTGACCACTTCGATCTCGCCTTCCTCGACGTACACGAAGCGGTCCACCGGGTCCCCAGGCCGCGCGAGAAACGTGCCCGCAGGGTAGGTCGCCACCCTGCCTGCCTTGCGCAGGGCTTCGACGTGCGCCTCCGTCAGCGGAATACGCTGCATCTGGCGTAAATCGGCGCCAATCGTTTCCATGTTTCCGCTCATCCTCGGACGCCAGCCGATCCAATCACCCGACCATGGGGCGGCACCGGCAGACTTTCAAGGCTCGAGCTTTGACGGATGACGCGGCACCATGGTTGGGCCGCGCCTTTCCTCCGTAGGAAAGGCGCGGCCGGCCGTCACATGTCTATTGCCTGCGCGACTTCCACCGAGCCGCCCGCCGTCAGCAAGGGGCAGCCCTTCGCCTTGGCGACCGCATCGTCGTAATCCTTCGCCTCGACCAAACTGTAACCGCTCACGGGATTCGCGCCGCCATCCTTGGCGACCGAGCCATTGCTCTTGACCGTCCAAGACTTGCCTACCGGGTTGCCGCCGTTGATGAGCGCCTTGCCCATGGAGCCGAACCATTGTCCCCATGCCGCCATGGCCTTTGCTTCCGCTTCCTTCGAGTCCGGCCGTCCGCCGCCGTGGTAAACGAACAAATATTTTGCCATCGGAAACTCCTCGCTTTGTGGGTGCAATCTCGACTAGAGGCTATCACCAGACAAGGGCGCGGGCATCGGGGACTTTGACACCCTAATGTGCCATTCGACTGTGGACCCTCTACAATGGCGCCCATGGCCGAGTACCACGTCCAAGCGCTCACCGAGGCGCTCGATGGCATCGATCGAGGCGCGCTGGCGCGCGCGATCGCCGGCCGCCCCGCGGGTCATGCGGCGGCCATTGCCACCGAGATGCAGCAGGCGATCCTCGTGGATGTGCCGGCATTTTCCCAGTCCCGAAACCCCGCGCTGCCGCCGGATCTGGCCCGGCACTGCCGCGAGCATATCGAAGAAATCTTGCGGCTGTTGCGCGATGCCACGGTCGGCCGATTCGAGTTCGTGCAGGAGTACGCACGCCGCCGGGCCGAGCAGCGCTTTCCGTTGGATGCCACGCTGCATTCCTATCGCAGCGGCGCAAAAATACTGGCGCGCTGGCTGCGCCAATCGGCGGCGCCGAACAAATCCGCCAAGGCGTCCCAGGATGCGTGCAGCCGCGTTGACGGCTTTGCGCGCGAATACACCGATGCCGTCAGCACCGTTTTCGCATCGGCGTATTCCAGTCATTTGCTGCTGCTCGCCGATGTCGCGGGCGACCAGCGCACACAATTGCTGAAACTTCTGCTCGACGGCAGCGACGAGGCGGATGTGCGCGCAGCGCGCTTGCTGCGCGAAGGAGGCTTTCTCGAGGAGCGGCAATTGTTTTGCGTCGCACTCGCGCGCTCGGTGGATCCCACGGAAATGCTGGACGCGCCGCGCGCCCGCCGGCTGGCCGAGGCGATCGAGCAGATCATGGCCGAAGTCCCGGTGCGCCGGCTCCTCGATGTTCATTTGAACAAAGTGACGATGGTGTTTGCCGCCGTGCGCCGGATTTCGGGCTGGACCGCACCTCGCGCGTCGCTCGCCGCGCAAATCCAAGAGAAGCTCGCCTTTGTGGGCAATGCGGCGCTGATCGGAGTCAGCAATGACGTGGTGTCGGCCTCGCAGGTGCCTAACGCCTATCGAGAGGCTGCGGCGGCACTCGAGATGGCCAGCGTCGGCCAACGCGTGGTGCGGTTCTCCGAAATCTCCTTGCCGCGGCTGCTGCTGCATTTCGCCGCGCAGGATTTTTGCCGGGTATTGCCCGCCTGGACGAAGGAGTTCTACCAGGCCAACGACGATGCCGACGGCGCCCTGATCGCGACCCTGCGCGCCTACGCCGACGTGGATATGAACGTGCTCAAAGCCGCCCAAGTGCTGAGTGTGCATCCCAATACGATCTATGCGCGATTGCAACGCATCGCCGCAATATCGGGCCTCGACGCCCGATCGCTGCACCCGCTGCTCGACTTGTTGATCGTGTCCGACTGCAATCCGCAGGGGCGGCGCCCGTCGGTCCCACCCAGAGTAAGGCTCTCCCCTACAAATCACGATGGATCCGCTCCGGTCGGCACATCGCGGAAATATTCGCGGGCGTCGGTGAGACGCGCGTCACGATAAAGCGGCGAAGTTTCGGTACCCACGCACTTCTTGGGCCAAATGGACGCTGCTAATTTACCTTAATGCAGCAGTGATGCTCGTCGATCCCGCGGCGAAGCAGCCGGCGCGGCGTCCGGGTGCGGCACCAAGATAAGGAGCGACATGATGTTTCTGGGACATTTGAAGATTGGGACGCGATTGGGATTGGCATTCGCCGTCGTTCTGATCATGGTGCTCGGCATCGTCGCGCTCGCCGTGTCGCGCCTGGCATCCCAGGACAAGTTGCTGTCGAAGTTTGCCTATCAGCGCGTACCGCAGGTGGTGACCGCGCACAAGTGGGCCATCTCGGTCCTGGAATCAGCACGGCACACGCGCAATATATTCGTTCTGGATCATGACAAAATTCCCGAGGAGATCGCCGGACTGCAGGATGAAAGGAAACGGCGCATCGATGAGATGAATGCAATGGAGCGGGACGTCGAATCCGAGCGTGGCAAGGAACTGTTCAAGAATGCGGTGGATGCGCACGCGATCTACCTGCCCGACGAAGACGAATTCATCCGGCTGGTGCTCGCCAATCGATTGGAGGAGGCCAAGAGATTATTGATCGACAAGGCGCGTCCCGAGCAACTGGGATATCTGGCGAAAATCTATGCGCTCATCGATTACCAGGTCTCGCTGATCGGCAAGGAACGCGATGAGGTCAAGGATCGGTACATCAGCGGACGATCGATCATCGTCGCCATCGGCGTCCTGGCCATTCTCGTCAGCGGCGTGTTCGCCCTGTGGATCACGCGCAGCATCACGGTGCCTTTGCAACACGCGCTGCAGACCGCGCAACGGGTTGCGGGCGGGGACCTCACGGCCCACATCGACGTGCGCGCCCATGACGAGACCGGACAGCTGCTGACGGCGTTGAAGAACATGATGCTGGGTCTCGCCAAGATCGTCGGCGAGGTACAGACCTCGGGCATCCAAGTCAACTCCTCGGTGACGGCGATCGCCGCCACAGGCAAAGAACAACAGGCGACCGCGAGCGAGATCGCCGCGACGACAACGGAAATTGGCGCGACGTCCAAGGAAATCTCGGCCACTTCCCGGGAACTGGTCAAGACCATGAATGAAGTCGCGGCCGTCGCCGAGCAATCGGCGAGTCTGGCCAACAGCGGCCAGGCCGGCTTGTCGCACATGGAAGAGACTATGCGCCAGGTCATGGAGGCGGCTGGCTCGATCAACGCCAAGCTCACCGTCCTGAACGAAAAGGCCAGCAACATCAATCAAGTGGTCACCACCATTACCAAGGTCGCCGATCAGACCAATCTGCTTTCGCTCAATGCCGCCATAGAAGCGGAGAAGGCCGGGGAATACGGCAGGGGTTTCGCGGTGGTGGCGTCCGAAATTCGCCGGCTGGCCGACCAGACTGCGGTGGCAACCTATGACATCGAACAGACTGTCAAGGAAATTCAATCGGCGGTATCGGCGGGTGTGATGGGCATGGACAAGTTTTCCGAGGAAGTTCGCCGCGGCATCCAGGATGTGCACCACGTCGGCAGCGAGCTGTCTCAGATCATCCAGCAGGTGCAGGCGCTGGCGCCGCGCGTCGAATCGGTCAACGAAGGAATGCAGGCGCAGGCAACCGGCGCGGAACAAATCAGCCAAGCGCTCACGCAGCTGAGCGAAGCGGCGCAACAGACCGTGGAGTCGCTGCGCCATTCGGCCGGTGCCGTGGACGGGCTGATGGAGGTCTCCGTCGGGCTGCACGCCAGCGTCTCGCGCTTCAAACTGTGACAGACCCGGAGTGTCGGCGATGCTGTTCCTGAAATTTCGAATCGGTGGCGAAGAGTACGCGCTTGACACGCCGCAGATCGTCGAAATTCTGCCGCTGCTCGAGATTACGCGTGTGCCGCAGGCGCCGGCCGGCGTCGCCGGCCTCATCAACTATCGCGGCAGACCCGTGCCCGTGATCGATCTGAGCGAGTTGACGATTGGGCGGCCCGCCCAGCCGCACATCAGTACGCGCCTGATCCTGGTGCGCTATGGCGAGCGTTTGTTGGGGCTGATCGCTGAACGGGCAACCGACACGATGCGCCGCGAAGCCGCGAGCTTCACCGATTCGGGCATTGCCAGCGATGCGGCGCCCTACTTGGGGCCGGTCACCCAGGATGGCGGTCGATTGGTTCGTTGGATCGAGGCGCAAAAATTGCTGCCTCCGGCGGTCAGCAGCGTCCTGTTCCGCCAGGCCGAGGAGAGCGCTTGGTCCACGCCAAAATCGCAGCGCTGCTGAAGGAAACGATGGGCCTCGACGCCGAGTCGATCGGCGTGGCCAGCGTGGAGCGTGCCGTGGGCCAACGGCTCGCTGCGCGCGGGCTCAGAGACGTGCAGGTTTATTGGCAGCAGCTGATCGCCTCCGAGCAGGAATTGCAGGAGCTGATCGAAACGATCGTGATCCCGGAGACCTGGTTCTTTCGCGACCCCGAAGCCTTCGCCGCATTGGTGCGCGTGGTCCGGGAAGAGTGGCCGGCGAAGCATGGAGGAACCTTGCGCATTTTGAGCCTGCCGTGCTCGACCGGCGAGGAGCCTTTCACGGTGGCGATGGCGCTGCTCGACGCCGGTTTGCCGTCATCGCGCTTTCACGTCGACGCCATCGACATCAGCACACGCGCCATCTCATGGGCTGAGCAGGGTGTCTATGGCAAGAACTCGTTTCGCGGCAAGGACCTCGGCTTTCGAGATCGGTACTTCAAGCCGGCGGAACGCGGCTATCGCCTGAACGACGTCGTGCGCCGGCAGGTGCACTTTCGGCACGGTAATCTGTTATCCGCGGGGTGGCTGCACGGGGCGCATGGCTATGACGCCATCTATTGCCGCAACGTGCTGATCTACTTCGACCTTGCCACTCAGCGCCGCGCGATCGAGGTGCTCGGCCGGCTCATGACGCCATCCGGTCTACTGTTCGTGGGTCCGTCGGAGGCGGGGTTGCTCTTGGCTCATGGCTTCGTTTCCGCAGGGATCCCGCTGGCGTTCGCGTTTCGCCAAAACAGCGCCCTGGGGCCGCAGCCCCGAACCCGGCGAAGAGCCGCAGCGCCTCCCATGGCGGTAAAGGCCTTCCGCGCGCGGCCGCACGAGCCGGCGCCGATGACCCGGCCGCAACCCAAGCCGATTCCGGCGGCGGCGCCCGCCGACGCGGCCGAACATTGGATCGAGGAGGCGCACCGCCTAGCGAACCAAGGCAAGCTCGCCGAGGCACTGAGGTGCTGCGAGCAGAACTTGAGCAGCGAACCCGCCTCGGTCGAGACCTACCATCTCATGGGGCTGCTGCACGATGCCGCCGGGCGGGTACGCGAAGCGGCCGAGCACTACCGCCGGGCGTTGTATCTGGATCCGCAGCATTCCGAGGCGCTGGTGCACCTGGCGGTGGCGCTGCAAAAGCAAGGCGACGGGGTCGGCGCGCAACGATTGTTCGAACGGGCGAATCGCCGGTTGAGCGCGAGAGAGAGCAAGGGCGGCGGCTGACGTGTGGGGCAACGCAGCCATGCTGGATGACTGCTGGAACCGCATAGGGGTTCGCGGCGACCGATCATGCGCCGAGCTGCTGCGTCACATCCATTGCCGTAATTGTCCGGTATTTTCCGAAGCGGCCCGTACCCTGCTCGACGTGCCCGCGCCGGCGGGCTCCGGACGGATCTCGACCGAACATTTCGCCCGCCCTGCGCACTCGGAACCGGAGTACGCCGTCGGCGCAGACACGGAGTCGGTCATCGTCTTTCGGCTGCGGGCGGAGTGGCATGCAATTCGCACGGCGGTCTGCCTGGAGATTGCCGACCTGCGTCCGATCCACTCGCTGCCCCACCGGCGCAGCGGCGCAGTGCTCGGGGTGGCGAACGTCCGCGGCGCGCTGCTGGTGTGCATCTCGCTGCCGCTCATTCTTGGCGTGACCGCACAGCCGGATCCTAAACCGGCGCAATCGCGCCGTGCCGCGGTACCGCGTCTGCTGGTGGCGCGGAGCACGGGGGGCACCGTCATCTTTCCGGTCGACGAGGTGCAGGGCACGGAGCGCATTCGCGCCCAGGATCTCAAAGACGTGCCCGCAACCATCGCCCGGGCGAAGGCGACCTATACGCGGGCGGTGATCGCGCGGGACGACAAGACGGTCGGCCTGCTCGATGAACAAGTGCTGTTCCACGCGGTCGAGCAGGCCCTCGCATGAGCTCCCCGGATCTCGGCCAATCGTCGATGCTCGATCTCTTTCGCATGGAGGTCGAGGGACAAGCTCAGACTTTGACGCTGGGACTGCTGGCGCTGGAGCGCGATCCGGTCGCCGCCGACCAGCTCGAGCGCTGCATGCGCGCGGCGCATTCGCTCAAAGGCGCGGCGCGGATCGTCGGCCTGAGCGCCGGCGTGAGTCTCACGCACGCGATGGAGGACTGCTTCGTGGCCGCGCAGCAAGGCCGCATCATCCTGCAGCAAGGACACATCGACGAGCTCTTGCGCGGCGTGGATCTACTGCAGCAAATGTCGCGCACAGCCGAACAGGACATGGACCGCTGGGAGGCGCAAAGGCGCGTAGAAGTGACGGCGTTCGTGGACGCGTTGAATCGCATCACCGCAAGTCCCGCGATTGCGGGCGAGTGCGGCGCCGGGCAAGGTCTCGCCGGCGATCCTCCAGGACCGCAGGATGACGGCCGTCCCGAGGCGCTCTTTGGCGACGAAACGGACGAGCGGGCACAGGGCCGGGTGCTTCGAGTCACGGCGGAGAACCTGAATCGGCTGTTGGGGCTCGCGGGCGAGTCGCTGGTGGAATCGCGCAGCTTCAAATCCTTCGCCGACTCGCTGCTGCGGTTGAAACGCCTGCAATACGACCTGCAGCATGCTCTGGATCGCCTGCGCGAGCAGTTGCCGGAGCAGCGCCTGAGCGACCGGGCACGAGCGGCCCTGGCCGAGGCGCAGCAGCGAGCGCTCGACTGTCGGCAATTTCTCACGCAGCGGCTGGCGGAGATCGAGACTTTCGACCGGCGCGCCGCGCACCTCTCGCATCGGCTGTACGACGGCGCGCTGGCCTGCCACATGCGGCCCTTCACCGACGGCCTGCAGGCCTTCCCGCGCATGGTGCGGGATCTGGCCCGCGCGCTGGGGAAGCGGCTGCGATTGGACGTCGCCGGGCAGGATACCCAGGTCGACCGCAACATTCTCGAAAGGCTTGACGCGCCGCTCGGGCACTTGCTGCGCAACGCCCTGGACCACGGCATCGAGTCTCCGGAAGAGCGGCTCGCCGCCGGCAAGCCCGCCGAGGCAGTGCTGAGCATCGAAGCTCGGCACAGCGCCGGGCGGTTGCAGGTGACGGTCAGCGACGATGGCCGGGGCATCGATCTCGAGCGCCTGCGGGACAGGGTCGTCGCGCGCAAGCTCTCGAACGCCGAGACCGCCGCGAAGTTTACCGACGCGGAGCTGCTGGAGTTCCTGTTCCTGCCTGGATTCTCCATGAAGGAGGCGGTCACCGATATTTCAGGCCGTGGAGTGGGACTCGATGTGGTGCAGAATGTGCTCAAACAAATTCGCGGCACGGTGCGCGTTACCACGCGCCGAGGCCAGGGGACGCGCTTTCAGCTGGAGCTGCCGCTGACGCTGTCGGTGGCGCGCACGCTGCTCGTGGAGGTGGGCGCCGAAGCCTATGCCGTGCCGCTCGCGTACATCAAGCACGCGCTCAAGCTCGATCAGGTGGATATCGAGTTGCTCGAAGGCCGCGGGCATTTCAACATGGATGGCCGCTCGATCGGCCTGGTCACGGCACACCAGCTTCTCGGCGCCGCACCGTCGCAGGGCGCGACCGACTCGCTGGCGGTGATCATTCTGGGCGATGCCACTCATTCATACGGCCTCATCGTCGATCGATTTCTCGGCGAGCGCGAGCTGGTCGTACACCCGCTCGACCCGCGGCTCGGCAAGATCAAGGATGTCGCGGCGGGCGCGCTGATGGAAGACGGTTCGCCTGCATTGATTCTGGATGTGGAGGATGTCATTCGCTCCATCGAGAAGCTGGCGGGCGCAGGCGGTTTGAGCGGCGTCGGGCCCGACGCATCGGACCGCGGCGCCGGCAAGCAAAAGCGCGTCCTCGTGGTCGAGGACTCCTTTACCGTTCGCGAACTGGTGCGCAAGCTTTTGGTCAACGGCGGTTTCGAGGTGGAGGTCGCCGTCGACGGCATGGACGGCTGGAACGCCGCCCGCACCAGCCATTTCGATCTGGTCATCACGGACGTCGACATGCCGCGCATGGATGGAATCGAGCTGGTGACGCTCATCAAAAAGGACCCCCACGTGAAGTCGCTGCCGGTGATGATCGTTTCATACAAGGATCGTCCGGAGGATCGCCGCCGCGGTCTCGACGCCGGGGCCGACTACTATCTGGCCAAGGGCAGCTTTCACGACGAGGCGTTGCTGCATGCCGTCGTGGACCTGATCGGAGCCGGACAGCCGTGAAGATCGGCATCGTCAACGATTTGCCGATTGCACTGGAAGCCCTGCGGCGCGTACTGGCGCTGCGGCCGGATCACGTGGTGATCTGGGCCGCGCGCGACGGCGCGCAGGCCGTTGCCCTGTGCGAGCGGGAAACGCCCGATCTGGTCCTCATGGATCTCATCATGCCGGGAACGGATGGTGTCGAGGCCACTCGGCAAATCATGGCCGCTACGCCCTGTGCGATCCTGGTCGTAACCGCCAGCGTCAGTGCCAATGCCGCGCGCGTGTTCGACGCCATGGGCTACGGGGCGATCGACGCCGTCGACACGCCGATACCGGGCCGCGGCGATTTGGCGGAGAGCGCCGCCGCGTTCCTGCGCAAAATCGACACGGTCGCGAAACTGGTGGGCACGCGCCGCTTCATCCCGAGCGCCGACTCTTTCAGCGATACTTGGATCATCACTCGACGGGAGCGGCTGGTCGCCATCGGTGCCTCCGCGGGCGGCCCCGCGGCGTTGACCGCCGTGCTGTCACGGCTACCGAAGGATTTTCCTGCCGCCGTGGTGATCGTTCAGCATGTGGACGCGCGGTTCGCCGAGGGGTTGGCGGATTGGCTGAACCGGGATTCCGCCTTGCCGGTACGCGTGGCGAAGGAAGGCGACCGTCCGGCCAAAGGCTCGGTGCTGCTCGCCGGCACCAACGATCATTTGCGGTTCTTATCCTCGGAGCGCATTGGATATACACCCGAGCCGCGCGACCAGGCCTACCGACCCTCGGTGGATGTGTTCTTCGCCAGTGTCGGCGCACATTGGCCGGGTGAGGCGGTGGGCGTCTTGTTGACCGGCATGGGACGGGACGGCGCGCAGGGCTTGAAGACTCTGCGCGACAAGGGCCACTACACCATC